>Ga0181597_10000433_pt1 | contig 46398 bp, 54 predicted proteins | sample 041ome_5_FD_148647 | JGI IMG/M metagenome (GOLD analysis project Ga0181597, IMG submission 148647) | Coastal salt marsh microbial communities from the Groves Creek Marsh, Skidaway Island, Georgia - 041403US metaG (spades assembly) | ecosystem: Environmental > Aquatic > Marine > Intertidal zone... | reverse complement strand
CGCCAATCTGGTTTCACTGCAAATACCTTTTGCAGTGACTTACCGGCCACATAAAAATGCGCTATTTGATGCCTTTATGTTGCGCGGGCGCTTAAAAAATACCAACGGCGTTTTTGATCGCTTTGATATCAGAGGCACTATCCGCCATCTGAAAAAAAACAACATTATCTGGTATGCCCCGGATCAGGATTATGGTGAAGACCATGCCGTTTATGCCCCTTTCTTCGGTCATCCTGCGGCTACCATAACGGCAGCCAACCGCCTGGCCAGATTTAACAACTCTCCCATTTTATTGGTGCGCCACCACAGGAATGATGAGACTAAAAAATATGAAGTCGAGTTTTATCCTTTCCCCGATGATTATCCCGGCGACGATGATGTTGCCGATGCTACTTATATGAACCAGCAGCTGGAAAAAGTTATTCGTTTATATCCGGCACAATATATGTGGACTCATAAACGTTTCAAAACACAGGCCGGTGGCAAGCCCGATAGCCCTTATATCGCTATTCGAACGCCCGTTAAAAAAGCCAGCAAGGCGCATTTCAACACCATGCTGGAAGGCTCCAAGATCATCGAAGAACAGCATGTCAGAAATTTAACCCGGCTATTGCACAATAATGCCTTGCTAAGGGTTTTTCCGCTTAGCAGTACCCGGTTTTTTGAAAAACCACCTATGCAGCTTTTTGATAGCAATGCCAGATTACTTCGCCTGAGCGGCATCAATTCCATTACGATTGATAATATTTTTAAAATAAAAGGGGCGGATTTTATTGCAGCAACTTACTTTCCTCTCGATGGTGAACCCTTAAGTAAAATTTCCAGGGATGAGTTGCCTCTGGATGAGCTCGCTGATTTTTTTGCCAACTTTCATCAGCAAGGTTTTTTCTTTAATGAAATAAAACCAGCTAAAATTCATTACGCAAATAATGATTTCTCTGTTGCTAATCCTGAGGATATTAAAGCCTTTCCGACATCTATCTGTTATGCCGATCGCTTTACAAATATTCAAACTTTACTGAATAAGCTTGAGCTCGCCCAGAACCTGAGAACCCGGTTCATCGAAAATTATACAACAGCAGCAAAACTTGAGGATGTGCCCGCTTTTACTCAGTTGTTTTCAAAATTATTGTCTTTTTAGTTAATTGCGTCGGGCTCTTTTATTCATATCCCAAAGATTTGCATATTTCATATAGTTATAAAAGGCAACATTTACGCTTGTCAGTACACCACCAAAGCCATCCAGAAAATGCCCCTTGAATATATAAGTACGAATAAAAGCCAGCGGAAATATTAACAGTACAACCAGTATATTGGTCGTGTCACCTTTATCGAATTTATCCTGTGCTTTCAGTTTTGCATAGAACACCGTTTTTTCAATGCGCTGCGAATAACTCAGATTTTCATGGTGCAATATCGCGACATCAGAATCTTTTATCTCGCCGTTAATGCTGATGCTTTCATGTACCTGCCTGCTGTCATAGTGACCACAGTCTTTTTTGAAAAGGCGAATTAAGTGTTCATCTTTACCAAAACTACGAGGCCGCCCCCCCCAGCGCAACAGTATTCTCGTACTGCGCAGAGCAATAAATTTATCCTGCTTAATAAATTGTTCAAGTTCCCTGATGAAAGCATCGCTGAGTGTTTCATCCGCATCCAGATTAAGCACCCAGGGATAGCTGCATAGCGATAAGGCATGTGCTTTTTGTTCACCGAAGCCCGGCCACTGATTAAAACTGGTTTTGGTATTTGAATAGGAATCAGCCAACTCTACAGTACGATCTGTACTGCCGCTGTCGACAATAATGACTTCAGCAAAATTCTGAAGATTATCCAGCAAGCGAACAATATTGTCTTCTTCATTCTTGGTAATGACATAAACACTGACTGGAATGAGTTGCTGCTCTGTCATCTGTTTTTCTGCCATTTATGGCCCCTTTTTTAAGCTCATGCCATTATACATGGACTTGTCAGTTCACTCAGGTAGAATTCTTATCTGAGAAATAACCGGATTCCTGTGACTTTGACTAAAGTTCCTGCCAAAGCCATTCCAACAGACTACCAGCGTATAGTCTTGTTAAACCCCACCCGTTATCTGGGAAACTTAATGATTGCCGGTGGGCTTATTCAGCTTTTCCTTCAACACTGCCAAAAAAATAATATCCGCTGCCTCTTTGTCATAGATGCTGCGTATCAGGAACTATTGCAGGATTCTTTTCCGGCAGAGACTTTGCTGTTCTACCCCCGTAAACAAATAAAACAGTCTGCTTTTTTCAGCAAGGCCTCCGCTTATCTTAAATGCCTTTTCGCTATCCGAAAGTTCAAAGCAGATATCGCGTTTAATATTGAGGAAGACAGCGTTTCACACCGTCTGACCCAGCTATCAGGAGCAAAATTTAAATTGGGCAGCAATATTCAACGTAACCGCCACGGTTATGATCATGTGCTGGATATCAATTATGCAAAACGGGATGCTTCACATAAACACCGCTGGTATGGCTTCGCAGAAGTCTTTGACAAACTTGGCCTGCAAGCTACACAGAGTTCCTACCTTAAACTCAATATAAATAGCCTCTCCGCTTCCTTAAAAGAAAAATTTGCAAAGCTCGGGGTAGACTTGCAAGCACCTTTGATCGTAATACATGCCAGTGCTGCCAAAGATTACAAGAAGTGGCCTGCCATTTATTTTGCTGAATTAATTTCACTGCTCAGCGAACGAGGCTACAAAATGGTATTGATTGGCGCCGGCAACGCAGATCAGCTGGCCAATGACAGCATCATTGAAAACCTGAAAGGCTTTGCGAACACGATCAATTGCGTTGATCTATGTAACCAGCTCTCACTGTTTGAACTTGCCAGTCTGTTAACCCAAGTCAAAGCCATGGTAGGTAACGACAGCGGACCTTTTCACCTGGCTGCAGCGCTTGGTGTTAAAGGCTGCGTGATATTCGGACCTACAGATGTGGAACTGTGGCGCCCTCTGGCAAAGGATACTCTTGTTTTGAAAAGCAATGAGACTTGCGCGGCGCAATGCACCAAAACCGGCTGCATTTATGAAAATCGCTGCCTGAAATCCATCACGCCAAAACAGGTGATGGAAAATTTACAGTCTCTATTGTGAGCACCATTGAGATTTATTGCGAATGGACCCGTGCCGCCTGCATCAAAAGATTAACAACTGTTTGTGGCATTGAATAAAGATTCTGCTCCCGACCATAAGCGATACCGTTGGCTTTCCAGATACTTTTTTCATCGCTTAACAACATATACTCAAGTTGTTTATTTAAATATTCCTGCTCAAAGGGCATAGGACAAACGATACCTGCCTGAGCTTGCTCAACGTGAAAAGCGTAACCACAACTTGAGGTGGTCAATACTGGCAAGCCTGCCACGATGGCTTCAAGAATAACCATGCCAGCGCTTTCTTTAAGTGAAGGGTGTATTAATAAATCTGCCGCCTGCAGTAATTCTGGAATCTGGGTACTGCCATTGATAATTCTGAAACGCCTTCCTAGCCCTAACTGTTCTGCTTCTTTTAAATATTTTTCCGGCGCATCTTCACCGACAACAACAAAGCGGGTACGCTGCCTCAGCTCTTGCGGCAGCGAAGCAAAAGCTAATAAGGAACGATTCAGGCCTTTGGTTTTAAAAGCTGAACCAATTTGCAGTAAAAGCAATTCATCAGCAGCAACAGATAGCTCAAGACGCATCTGTTGGCGTTTTACCGGCGCATCAGCCCCAGCCATCCTGTCTTTTTTTATCCCTGGTGGTAACAGAATTAAACGATCATCGGTTGTCTGATAGTGCCTTACAAATTCTGTGCGTTGTTGCGGTGACAACAAGAGGCTGACTGTTTGCTGTTCTTTGCCAAACACAGCTTCTTCAAATTCCATATACTGCTTGGCTCTGGGCGTCAAACGATATAAAAATGACCGTTCATTCTTGGCTTTTTCGGCAAAGCAGTAATCTGCTGCATAGTAATAATCGAGTCCAGGCATCTTGTTAAATCCCAGGACCAAATCAAACTTATCGAGAGTTTCTTCCAGCATGGCCTCTACAAATGACTCGCGCTTTGCCGTTTTTGTATAACCCTGCCCCGGTAAAATAACTACTTCTACATCTTCAGGTTTTTCTCCTTCCCATTCCATGCAAAATATTGTGACATCAATATTTTGAAGCTCACATACCTGCAAAATTTTAAGTAAATCCTGCTGCAGCCCACCGTAGGGAAAATATGAATAAAGTACGATAGCAAATTTCATATTAAGTTTAGTGCGCGGCCTGTGTAAGACTTTCAATGTTCTTCCAAACCCTGTCAGGTGCTACGGTCGAAAAACAGGGAGGGTCTACAGCAAAAATGCTTTCTTTTTCAGTTTCATTTAAATCCTGCCCCTGATAATGACATTTTCTATTTAAACAGGGGCTACAGGAAAGTGATGCACTTAAATGAATCTGATTCTTACCATAAGTTCCAGTCTTGGCCGGGTCGCTGGCGCCATAAAGTGCAACTGTTGGTCTGTCCAGGGCTGCAGCCAAATGCGCTAGCCCGGTATCCACTGCAACAATAATATCCGCCTGTAATAATTGTCCGGCAATTTCAGTTAAACTTAATCGACTCATGACTGTCACGTTTGGAACCAGGGCTGCAATATGATTTGCCCGTTGCTGCTCCTCTTCATTTCCCCACAACAATTTAATCTGATAACCCTCGCTTACTGCTTTGTTTGCCAGCTCAATCCAATATTGTTCAGGCCATAGTTTTGTTTGCCATGTTGTTCCGTGCAAAAAGTATAAGGATTTACCTGAATTATTTTCTTTCTGTTCGGATTGCTGCAGGGATATACCATAGTCCAGGCTTTGACCATCCAGACCATAACCAAGCGCCTGGGCAAACAAGATTCTGGTACGTTCAACTGCATGCTGCTGACGGGATACCGGATAGCTTTCATCATAAAAGCGGTTTGCTGCTTTTTCCCTGATGCTTTCTTTATCCAGCCCTACAACTTTTTTTCCCTGCGCCATGGAACAAATGAGACCACTCTTTAACAGCCCCTGCGCATCAATAATCAAATCATAATCTGTTGATTTGAGATTTTTTTTGAAGTTTTTATATTCACGATTAAACAGCATAAACAAAATATTTTTTTTCCAGCGGCGAAAGGCAACAGGGATAACCTTGTTCACCGCTTTATGCCATGCCGGTATTTCAGTAAATGCTTCTTCGACAACCCAGTCGAATTTTATTTGTGGAATAGCACGCATTGCATCGGTTAACGCAGGTAAGGTATGAATAACATCACCGAGTGAAGATACCTTGACGATCAGGACATGCATATTCAGGCTTCAGCGTTCTCTGCGTTAATTTTTCTGATGGCATTCAGAACAAGATCCGGTGCTAACTTGTTCAGACAATCAAGATGGCCCAAGGGACACTCCCTTTTAAAACATGGACTACAGGGCAAACTTAAATTTAAGATTTCCACCTGCTCAGCTAAAGGCGGCGTAAAATCCGGCGACGTTGAACCATAAATTGCCACCAGCTTTTTATTCAAGGCTGCAGCGATATGCATCAAACCGGAGTCATTACTTACTACCGATTGAGCCAGGCTCATCAAGTCTATTGCCTCTCCAATATCCGTTAAACCGGAAAGGTTTACAATATGATTTTTATGCGCAGGCAGCATTATATCAATAATGTTGTTGGCTGTTGGCCCATCATTTTTTGAGCCCATCAGCCAGACCTGCTTACCTTCATCGATTAAAGTTTCAGCCAGTGTTGCAAAATGTGACTCCGGCCACTTCTTGGAAGCACCAAATTCCGCGCCGGGACAAAAAACAGTTACAGGCCGTTCAAGGCTTAACTCAAACTTTGCAACAAGCTTGTCTGCTTCTGCCGATGCCATTAAAGCTGGTTGCAGCAAGGGTTTCGTCAAAGCTGCGCCCGCCGGGAACGCCAGCGCAACAAATCTTTCAACCATTAAAGGATACTGCTGCTTATCCAGCAGACGACAATCATTCAATAGCCAGGAACGGGCTTCACCACGCCAACCCGTACGTATAGGTATTTTGGCAAACAGAGGAATCAGTGCCGACTTAAAAGAATTGGGCAACACTATGGCCTGTTGATAGCCTTCACTTTGCAGGGCTTTTCCCAAACGACGGCGTTTACCAAGCGCCAGTTCGCCGTGATCGATAGGCATGCTGATAGCTCGATTAATTTCCGGCATTCTATCCAGCAAAGCCCGGGTCCAGTCAGGGGCAAGTACATCAATAATGACTTCAGGGTTCAGACTGCGTAGGGAGCGGAACAGGGATTGTGCCATTACCATATCGCCTATCCACGATGGGCCGATAATTAACACTTTCACTCATTGCCCTCCCGGAAGAGCGCTTTGTCTCATCAATGACCTCTTCCTGACAGGTGATGCCTGTCGGTAAATCTAATGCGTCTCTGGAGCAACCCGGAATACTTCATTAATTGTTGTTATGCCGTCTGCAACTTTCAATGCCCCGCTATGCCTGAGGCTGGACATGCCTTCCTGATAGGCTTGCTGTCTGAGTTTGGGTAAATCGGCCTTGTCTTCAGCGTAGGCCTGCAAGGTTTCACTTAGGGGCATGACTTCATAAATTCCTTCCCTGCCCTGGAAACCGGTATCGCGACATTTTTACTGATTCTGCCCGCTTCATACAAAGCCTTCAGAAACTGAATCAAATCCAGCGCCTGATCCCGCTGTTTGGTCTGCCCGGCTACTTTCATGATTTGCCTTAGTGTGAGAAATTAAAACAGAGTTTATACGCCCAGACCTGAATTACAAGGGGCAGCAAGTTGAAATAAGAATAGAAAAATTAAGCTTTAAGCCGTTTACTTAAACTTTGAATGGCTTTCAGAATTTTCGGGTTGTCCTGCGATTCCTGCCGCAACTTGCCGACAGTTGTTGATACTGTGCCATAACGTTTCAACCCGAAACGGCTGGCAATATCCTGCAATGTTGCTGCTGAGAGTTCCTGGCAAAGATGCATGGCTACCCAGCGGGGAACATTTTTGCTGCCCGGCCCGCGTGCAGCCTGATAGATACTACGTTCTGTCACTTTGAAATACTTGGCCACTTCCTCCACCACTTTTTTCATCGACGGCCTCAAACGAGCCAACTTGCCTTTACCCAGGCCGCGCTGTTTTGTCGGCTCAACTTTAGCCTTAACACTGTTTTTAAATTTAGTATCGCCCAGAACAGACAGCCGATTTTTTCTGGCATAAAATTGTTTGGTTTCCGAATCAACACCTTCGGCGAAAAAAGCAAGATATCTGGCATAAGGCCTGGCGCTTTTTTTTGTCGATTTGTTTCCTGCTTTTTTCGATGCGGCCTCAGCAGGCAGCAAGTCAAAAATATCTTCTCTCACTAACCACTCCGGCGCTTTAACTTTATTGCCGAAAGCTGCCAGGCTGGACCAGTCCGAAAACACCTGTTTTCCCTTTCGTCTGGCCGAAGCGTCCAGACTATGGATATAGCGCGATACTGCCAGCAAGCAGGCATTAGCCTGAACTAAAACAGCTTTATACCGCGATTGAAAAACTGAGCCCTGTTCACTTTTTTGATTCTGATAAAACTGCGTGTATAAACCGTTTAACTGACGCATGAAACGACTTAAATTTCCTTCCGGTGTTTTCAGTAATAAATGATATTCGTTTCGCAACAAACAATAGCTGTGTACTTCCACATTGAAGCGCGCGCAGGCATTACTCAGTTCTGTCAAAAAAGCTTCATAGTATTTACTGCCGGGGAAAAGCGTAATGCCATACTCGCCTGTATTACTGACGTGGTAGTAAGCGCCTGGATATTCTATTCGCAGTGGCCTGGCCATGATTCTCCCTGTCCCAACACATACCCCACGGCCCATGCGTCAGGGTAGTAAGGCAAACTCTACATCATTTACATCTATAATTTACAACTATAAATAGGCTAGTCAGATAAGCTCAGACTTTTAGAATAAACAATTTTTAACTAAGTTTGAACCTGTAAACTGCTTTATGCACGAGTTATTTTTCAGCGATAAAAATAGACCGTTTCGGTGCCGGCAATCCTTCTATGGTGAGCGAGGGGGCTTTTTCATTTAATGCCTGAGGCAGGGATTCAAAATTCATCCATTCAGTGCTGCGCTGTTCTTCTATGGAAGTAGTACAAACATCTACCAACCTGACATTTTTATAACCGGCTTTCAGCAACCAGCTTTCCAGGGTGGCACAGCTCGGTAAAAACCAGACATTCGGCATTCTGGCGTAACGTTCCTGAGGTAACAGCGTCATACCATCTTCGCCGTCAATCACCAGGGTTTCCAGCACCAGTTCTCCGCCTTTGCGCAGACAATCTTTTAAGGCATACAGGTGATCAATCGGAGAGCGTCGGTGATATAACACGCCCATAGAGAAAACCGTATCGAATGTTGCCAGCTGCTCCGGCACTTGCTCCAGCGCCAGTGGCAATACATAAACCGGCGGTTCCCTTAAAAAATGTCGGATCGCCCAGTACTGCATACTGAACAGTAGATGAGAGTCAACGCCAATTACCACTCTTGCGCCGGCACCTGCCATACGCCAGCAGTGGTAGCCATTGCCGCAACCGACATCCAATACCTTGCGATCAGTCAATGGGCTGATTGCCTCTTTCAGGCGATCCCATTTCCAGTCAGAACGCCATTCCGTGTCTATGTGCAGACCAAACAGATTAATAGGCCCTTTACGCCAGGGTTGCAGGCCCAGCAATAAATTTTTTAAGTTTTCTCTGTCCGCATCACTCAGTTGCTCAGCTTCACCGATCCGCAATTCATCATTTAATTCATAAGAAGCAGGAGAAATCTCAGGCAAGGCATCCAGCACCTGCTTCCAGGCCGGGAAATCACCATGATTAATCTGTGCCAGAAAAGTATCTGGCACCGCATCAGCCAGTCTGGCAAGTTTGGTATTTTTTACTCTCTCTTTTAATGAAGAGTAATCAAATATTTCTGGAGAAGTATGCATGATTTTTAAGCTGGATTATTTCACCGCAAACATTGAGGTGAAATTAAAACACTGAAACCAAGGCTCAAAAAATGAAAAACCTGCTGAGCTAATTCTGTCTCGATGTTGTTCAATGGTTTCCGGAATCAGAATATTTTCCAGTGCAGATCGCTTGCGACTTATCTCCAGATCTGAATAGCCATTGGCTTTTTTAAACTGATGGTAGAGCTCTATAAACAAAGAATTTTTTTCTTCATTGGTAAACATGACTTTTTCAGAAATAATTAAAATACCACCTGGCACTAAGGCGTCGTATATTTTTTTAATAATGGCATCGCGCTGCGCTGGTGCTATAAATTGCAGGGTAAAATTCAAGACCACCACTGAAGCGTTTTCCAGTTGCGTTTGCTGAATATCTTCACAACGCAGTTCTACTGGCAGACATGCCTCTTTTTTATGAATAGCCAGTGATTCTTCACAACGCTTAATCATCACTGGTGAGTTATCAACGGAAATAATATTACTGTTTTCAAGTTTGAGTTGTTGCAGCAAAAAAGTAACTGCTCCCAACGAACAGCCGAGATCATAAAGTTGTGTATTATTTTGCGCATATTTCTCGGCCAGCACACTGATCATTTTTACGATCAGGGCATAACCCGGTACCGAACGGTTGATCATATCCGCGAAAACTGCGGTGACTTTGTCGTCAAACACAAAATCCGCAACTTCGTCATAAAGAAAAATATTATCTTTTTCGGCGTTCATTGATAGGGATCAGGAGAGATAAAGCTTAAACGTCAGCTTCGGAATAACCGCGCGCCTGCAGGGATTGTTTAATTTTTTCTGCCGTGGCGGCCAGTCTTTCCGGAGCCGTTTCCTGTGCCAGACTGAAATCCAGATCGCCCATGTTGTCTATCGGAATTAAATGAATATGGGTATGCGGCACTTCAAGACCAACGATGGAGACACCAATTCTTTTGCAGGGGATAACGCCTTTTATGGCCTTGGCAATTTTTTGCGCTACCAGCATTAAATGTGCGGCCGTTTCCGGTGGCACATCATCCCAGTGATTGACTTCCAGTTTGGGAATAACCATGAGGTGACCTTCCCTGATCGGTTGTATGGTCATGATGGAAAAACACAGATCATCTTCCCAGACAAAATGGCCGGGAATGTTTCGCTTTAAAATTTTAGTAAAGATGCTCGCCATAGCTTTGCCTGTTGCACCGTTGTTTTTTATCGGGGCAGAAACTATAGCACAGGCCAAAGCATTGGAATAAATTGAATCAGTATTCGTTATTGGTTCAGTTTGAAACTTTAAGCTCTTTGCCGAAGTGAGTCGTAGTTCGCTCGCTTTAATGCTCCTCACCTACGACGTCACTCCGGCTCAATTAGCCTCAAACTATTCAAACTCAGCCACTACTGAATATTTGTCAGTTAATCATTCCCGACCGGCAATCGGGTTGTACTGATGACCTGCCTGAGCACAAAGCTGGAATGCACATCGGTTACGCCGGGAATCTTGGTGATTTTATTGAGCAGGAAATCCTGATAGACCTCCATATCCTGTACCGCTATTTTTAACAGATAGTCTGCCGACTGCCCGGCTATCAGCAGACATTCCAGCACCTCAGGATAGCTTTTAACCATGTTTTCAAAATGCTCAAAGCGATCCGGCGTATGCTTGTCCATATTGATCTGGATAAGCGCCATCAGTTTCAGGCCCAGACGGGACGCATTCAGTAAAGCGGTATAGCCTTCAATAATGCCGGAATCCTCAAGCTGTTTAACCCGACGCAGGCAGGGTGATGGTGAGAGGCCAATGGCATCAGCCAGCTCCAGGTTACTGATACGCCCGTTTTTTTGTAACTCGGTCAGTATGCGCTTATCTGTTCTATCTAATTTATCCAATTCCATCACTACAAATTGCTCTTTATAATATTAAATATGCCGAATTATAATCTATATTTAGCATTTTAATCTAATTATTAAATTTTTTTAGCCATTTATTTTAATAAATACCCTAATAGTCACAATATTAGCAATATGTTAGCGCCAAAGTTCCTGTACAATGCCTGCTCGAAACAACCAACAGAAGTGGAACAAGATCGTGAGTCGCTACAACCATACAAAATATAAAGCCTTTCAGCCTGTTCACTTGCCAGACAGATCCTGGCCGGACAAGGTCATCGACAAAGCACCGACCTGGTGTAGCGTTGATTTGAGAGATGGTAACCAGGCTCTGATCGAGCCCATGTCCGTTGCGCAGAAGAAAAAGATGTTCGCCCTGCTGGTGGATGTCGGCTTCAAGGAAATCGAAGTGGGATTCCCGGCCGCCTCTCAGCCGGATTTTGATTTTGTGCGCTGGCTGATTGAAGAAGACAAGATTCCTGATGATGTCACCATCCAGGTATTGACGCAGGCCCGCACCGAATTGATTGAACGCAGCTTTGAAGCGCTGAAAGGCGTTAAAAAAGCCATCGTGCATCTTTATAACTCCACCTCGGTGGTGCAGCGCGAGAAAGTCTTCAAGCTGGATAAAGCCGGCATTGTTGATATCGCCGTTAAAGGCGCCAAGGATGTCTTGCGCAATGCTCAGGCCGCACCGGAAACCGACTGGTTCTTCCAGTATTCACCGGAAAGCTTCACCGGCACCGAGCTTGATTTCGCTGTGGAAATCTGTGATGCCGTGACTGAAATCTGGCAGCCAACACCAGAGCGCAAGGTTATCCTTAACCTGCCTGCCACCGTTGAAGTTGCCACGCCCAATGTTTATGCCGACCAGATTGAATGGTTCTGCAAACATATCGGCAAACGCGATTCTGTGATTATCAGTTTGCATACCCATAATGACCGTGGTTGTGGTGTTGCCGCCTCCGAGCTTGGCTTGATGGCTGGCGCCGAACGGGTTGAAGGCACCCTGCTGGGTAATGGCGAGCGTACCGGTAATCTGGATGTCGTTGTGATGGGCATGAATATGTACAGTCAGGGTGTTGATCCGGAACTGGATTTCAGCGACATGGACCGCATCTGCACCGTGGTTAAGGAATGCACTCAGATTGAAGTGCATCCGCGCCAGCCTTACGCAGGCAGCCTGGTATTTACCGCCTTTTCCGGCAGCCATCAGGATGCCATTAAAAAATGTCTTAACATCTATGAAGAAGGCGCACCCTGGGAAATTGCCTATCTACCGATTGATCCGCGTGATGTCGGCCGCACCTATCAGGATGTTATTCGGGTAAACAGCCAGTCCGGCAAAGGCGGTGTTGCCTATGTGCTGGATAATAAATACGGCTATCAGTTACCCCGCTGGCTGCAGATTGAATTCAGCCGTGTTGTGCAGAAAGCCGCCGAAGACAGCGGTCAGGAAATCGCACCGGAAGAAATCTGGAACTTGTTTGAACAACATTATCTGAATGTAGCCTCACCATTGATGCTGAAAACTTTTTCCATTGAGAAAAGCGACGGCAAAGAAACTGTTTCAGGCACTATTGCCCTGGAAGGCCAGGAATTTAAGGTACAGGGTCAGGGCTCAGGAATGCTGGCTGCCTTTGCCAATGCCCTGCAAAGCACCCTGGATATCGAATTTCAGGTGCAGGAATATGGCGAACACGCGTTAAGCCAAAGCTCAGCAGCCGAAGCCGTGACCTATATTCAGCTGAAATATCAGAATGAGCGCTATACCGGCATTGCGGTTAATGAGGATATCGTCACGTCTTCTGTGGATGCTCTGCTCAATGGTGTTGGTCAGATTATGCAGGCCAAGAAACAAATGGCAGCTTAAAACCTGCCATTATTCCATTATAGAAAAACACTTTTCCTCTATATAAGTTATAAAATTGGATAAATTTCCCACTTTTCCTTTTGATTTTGAAATAAAGCGCTCAAAACGCAAAACTCTCGCCATAATAATAAAAAGTGGGAAAATTGAAGTAAAATCACCTAATTATGTCTCTAAAGTGGATATTTATGACTTTATATCCCAAAAGCAGAGCTGGATTAACAAACACCTGACTGAGCAGGAAGTCAAACTCACACAAAGGTTGGTTATCGGCGATGGGCATGAGGTCATGTTCTTCGGCAAACCCCGCCGCATTGAAGTTATCTACGCAGCAAGACCTAAAGTCGAGATCACTGATGACCGCCTGTTGATCTACAGTCGCAGCAATGAACCCGAAGTGCTGGTAAAGCATTTCTCAAAATGGCTCAAGAACCAGGCCAGCGAATACATGACCACACAAACCATCAAAACAACGCGTGTGCTGGGCGTAGAGAATCGCCTGAAAGAAGTGGTGTTTAAACGCACCAAAACCAAATGGGGGCACTGCTGCTCCGACGGCACTATCCAATACAACTGGCTCACCATGATGGCGCCCAAACCCGTAATCGATTACCTGATCGCGCACGAATGCAGCCACCTGCTATATATGGACCACTCTAAAAAATTCTGGAAGACCGTGGCTTCCATTTGCCCAGACTATAAAAATTTGAAGGACTGGTTAAAAACTTATGGCCATCGTTTCTGGACTGAATAAGCAGGAAAATCAGCAAAGATATAAACCCTACACAGAAAGTGATATAAGTCCCATCAGGTCGAGATTGTAGAAATACTCAGAGAATATGCCTCTACTATCTAATTATTAAAACACAAAAGACTTTAGAGTGGCTGGACAATACCCGGACAAAATAAAAACGCTACCGCTTTATGACGGGCGCTTCGATGCCTATAAGCTGGAAGCCAAAGACAGTGATGTGCTGTTTGCCTCTTACCCGAAAGGCACATCCATTCCTCCGCACACGCACGATACGGACAATTATGGCGTGATTACCCGGGGAGAACTCATTCTTACTATTAATGATGTAGCTCAAAAATACGGGGTTGGTGATTGGTATCATGTCCCTGCAAATACAGAACATGCGGCAGAGTTTGAAGTCGAGACAGACGAAATTGAATTCTGGTTTAAGCATGACAACTCATCACAAAATTCCTGACAAAGGGGGACATCATGAGTATTCAGAGACACGGACTTTCCATTGGCATAGAACGATTTAACAATGAGTTTTTCTTTACCCTGAAAGCAATCGGCAAACTGACTCACGAAGACTACGAAACCATTACGCCCATGCTGGATTCAGCTGTGGCAGAAGTGAAGCAACCTGAAATTAAAGCCCTGATTGATGCGACAGAGCTGGAAGGCTGGGAACTGAGGGCGGCCTGGGATGATTTTAAACTCGGCCTGAAACATGGCAGACAGTTCAAAAAAATTGCCATCGTCGGCAATAAAAACTGGCTGGAAATGTCAGCAAAAATTGGCTCGTGGTTTGTATCCGGTGATGTGGAATATTTTGACAACGAAGCCGCTGCCATTACCTGGCTCAATGAAGAATTGAATGGATAATCTTCCGCCTGTCTAATTACGTGCTGATAAAACAAATAAACTATGGCAGCCCGGAATATCTTGAGGCCTTAAAGCTCCGGACTGCCATTCTCAGAACCCCTCTGGGCAAAACGCTTTCAACAGAAGATACGGATGGCGAAGAATCTCAGCTGCACTTCGGCTGTTTTTCTGGACAGGATCTGCTTGCCTGCGCAGTCATCAAGGCTGTTACTGAAGGGCTCTGTGCAAAACTCAGGCAAATGGCTGTTGCAGACAGCGCACAAGGCAAGGGTGTTGGCAAAAAGTTGATAGCCGAAATAGAAAATATTTTGCGGGAACAAGGCTTTAAGGAACTGGAGCTGTCTGCCCGCAAAACGGCACAGGGTTTTTATGAAAAACTTGGTTACCATGCTAGCGGAGACTATTATCTGGAACAGGGTATTAAACATATTAAAATGCATAAGACCGTCAATCCTGGCAACTTAATTTAAGCACCTACATTTACCCTGCAAAACAAACTATGGAATTTTTCCTCTCGGTTTTTATTTTCTCGGCATCGGCAACCATTACACCCGGCCCCAATAATATTATGTTGATGACCTCGGGTTTGAATTTTGGTGCGCTTAGAACGCTGCCACATTATCTGGGCGTTTGTCTGGGCTTTCCTGTGATGGTTGTTCTTATCGGCCTTGGCTTTGGCTTTTTATTTGAACGCTTTGCGCTATTGCACCAGATTATTCAGGTTATAGGCATTGCCTATTTACTCTATTTAGCCTGGCTTATTGCCAATGCCGCACCCAGTGCTTTGAATGCAGAACAGGTCAAACCCTTGAGCTTTCTACAGGCTGTTTTGTTTCAGTGGGTTAATCCGAAAGCCTGGATTATGGCGACAGGCGCAGTTGCTGCTTTCACTTCAGGCAATACGGATATTTTCATACAGGTATTATTTATTGCCTTAATTTTTTTACTGGTTACTTTCCCCGGCTCCGGTATCTGGCTGTTTTTCGGGGTATGGTTAAAAAAGCTGTTTAAAGAGCCATCGCATCAAAAAGTATTTAATATTTCCATGGCAGTTTTGTTAGTGCTTTCAATATTGCCAGGTATTTATGATTTAATTAGGCCTCTTATTGCTTGATCACTATTTTAGGGAAGAAAGATTGTGCCCCGTATTGCAATTTCCGATACAGAAATACTGAACTGCTTTGACACCGTGGCAGAGCTGCGACCGCACCTGAAAAAAGACCAATTTCTTGCGACGGTTCGGGAAATGGAAAAAGGTGGTTACCAGCTGCTTTATATTGAAGATGACTCTGCAGTTGTTGCCGTTGCCGGTTTTCGTATTGCCCGCAACCTGCATATGGGCAAGCATTTATATATTGATGATTTAGTGACGGCTGAAAGTCAACGCTCGAAAGGCTATGGCGAAACGCTGGTGCGGTGGTTAAGAGAACTGGCAATAAAAGAAGGCTGCACTTATCTGCATCTGGATTCCGGTACGCACAGGGGTCGCGCCCATAAATTCTATTTTGAGCAGGGTTTCACTATCGCGAGTTATCACTTTAGTGAAGAGCTGAATACTTAAATAATGCAAATTCGATTAGCTCAGATAGATGACTTTGAGCAAGTAAGCAAACTTTTACTTCAACTGAATCCCAGTGACCCTAAACTCAGTTCAGAGAGCTTTACTACTTATAAAAATATTCTTGATTCAGAACACCTTATACTTTTGGTCGCTGAAGAAAATGGAATTTTATTAGGAAGCTGCTATCTAAATATCATTTTGAATCTAACTCGTGGGGCAAGACCATACGCTGTCATAGAAAATGTTATTACCGATAAAAATTACCGTAATAGCGGTATTGGCAAAGCATTAATGGATAAAGCACTGGAAATAGCCTGGGAAGCAGATTGCTACAAAGTCATGCTGATGACTGGTCGCAAGGAAGAATCTATAGATGCTTTTTATAAAAAATGCGGATTCAATGCTGACGAAAAGCAGGCCTATATATTAAGAGCTGAAAAAAATGGCTAAACCAGGGAAGGAAGAGCTACCACTGGCAAGCCAGTCTGATATTGCTGAACTCGCTGAAAAATATGAAGCCTGCACCCTGCCCTATAAAAACTGGACACATCGGGCCCATCTGGCGCTGGCACTTTTTTATTTGAAAAATCTATCGCTACAGGACGCTACAGACAGAATCAGAAACAGCATCAAGATTTACAATGTTAAATGTGGTGATGGTGCCGGTTATAACGAAACCATTACCATGCTGTTTATGAAAAAAATATTTCATGAGCTGCATCAGCCAGAAAGTTGTCCAGCGCTTGAGGATGAATTGGTACGCCTGCTGAATATCTGCACAGTGGACTGGCTTTACAATTATTATTCAAAAGACCTTATCTGGTCTGATCAGGCCAAACATCAATGGATGGAGCCTGACATTAAAGCCTTTGACTTTCGATTCAGGAATTTTCTATGAGTACCTATTGTGAAGCCTCTGTCGGCCATCCTTTTCACGCTCCTTACCATGATCAGGAATATGGCTTCCCCCTGGATGATGACAATCTGTTATTTGAAAGGCTGGTTCTTGAAATTAATCAGGCTGGCCTTTCCTGGTTAACCATTTTGAAAAAGAAAAGCGCTTTTCAAAAAGCTTTTCGGCATTTTGATGTCAAAAAAGTTGCCCACTTTAAAGAAAAAGACCGGCAACGTTTACTGAATGATGCAAGCATTATTCGTAACCGATTAAAAATTGATGCCGCCATTGCCAACGCGAATACCATTCTGACTCTGCAAAAAGAATTCGGTTCATTTCATCAATGGCTGCAACATCATCACCCCTTGCCTAAAGGCGAATGGGTAAAACTATTCAAAAACACTTTTCGCTTTACCGGCGGTGAAATCACTGGTGAATTTCTCATGAGCACCGGCTACCTGCCCGGCGCACATCATGCCAAATGCCCGGTTTATAAAAAAATTGCAAAACTGAATCCGCCCTGGATGCAAGTTTGACGTTGAAGAAGTTTAAAACTTTAGTTTAAACAGGATTTCATCAAGGCTCGGCTGCCATTGAAATTCAGCCAGATTTACACGGTTTTTTATTACCGCCACGCCTTCTTCCTGCAACAGGCCGGTTTGCTTCTGACTGCCGCTTGAGCCAGCCTTGAAGGCAAGTTGACCGTTTGAACGTAACACCCTATACCACGGCACCTGTAATTCTTTTGGCGCATACCCCATACATCTACCGACCAGCCGGGCTCTGCCTGGCAGACCTGCCAGATCGGCTATTTGTCCATAACTCGCCACCTTGCCTGGCGGAATAGCCAATACTGTTTGCAAGATATGTTCGTAATTTTTATTGTTTTGATTCAAAAGAATGGCTGCAAGCAGCTACCAGAATATTAATTCCTGATGGTTAAATCTGTTCGTCGTGATCGGCCCAGATAAAACCAATAGGGTTTTTGGCTCTTTCCTCTTCCTCATCACCGGCTTCATCCAGGGCTATGGCATAACAGACCAATTGAATAGTGTCCTGGTGCGCCAGCATCGAACAGGGAATATCATCGCCCATGGTGCCTTCAATGCGGATACCGTCAAAGCTTACCTGGGCCAGTGTGCGAACCTGGACCTGAACCCCGCCATGCAGGATAGCAACAATGGCAGGACGAAAATTTGGCGGCAGTTGCTCACTCCAGGCTCTGGCTTCAATTGCCAGAGCTTCCAGCAGTACACCAGCACTGCGAAATTCATTTTCGTCTTCGCGCGAACAAACATTTGGGTGTTTTAGACGATTTTCTTTGGCAAGGCCCGGTGGCTTGAACCCTGGCACCTGAACCATCTGGTTTGGCAGATAATTCATTTGCGGCTGATAATCCTGATTATTATTTTTATCTGTATCCGACATGAACGTCCCCTACTAGCAAAACAGGCAACAACTAAGATCTATCTTCTTCAGCTTTCTCAAGTTCTTGTGCCACCCCAGCCTGTAATTCTTCAGCCACCTTGGAAATAAATTCCGGTACTGATTTTTCACTTGGCGACAGCCGAATATCATAACGCTGCACCAGATTATGCATGGTTGGCTGCGTACTGAAATCCGGCACATCAACAATATCCTGCACGGTACGTATGCCCAATATAGTCCAGGCTACCCCTATGCCTACAAAAGCCGCGCGCTTGACAGAGGTTGTGCTGATGGCACGCATCTGCCAGGCGATAATCCAGGCAAAAAAGATGCCGCTGAAAATAAGTATCAGAAAATCTGCGATGCTCTGGCTGGTGAAAAAATAACTGATCACACTGTTGAGTTCCTCGGTTAACAGAAACACCAGAGACCCGAGGCTTGCCAGTGACAATTGCAAAAAGTAACGCCAGCTATGTAAAAACACCCGGCTGATAAAGCTCATAACTGTCGCAATAGCCACAGGAATAGCGAAGTACAACAAACGATTTACCAGGATCTCTGTCCAGTCATTGTTCAGTGAAAACTGCTGGTAAGCAAAATAAAAAGTCAGCAGCATATATGCCAGAGTCAGTCCCAACGCCAACCAGATGGTTGATGCGATTTCCGATAAGCGCGAGCTTCTGGCAATAATTAGTGTCGGTTCAACCGGAGAGTGTGCTGCATGTAAATCAAGGTGTGTCCTGCCAATATTGATCGTCGTTGGCACGCTCATTTCATGTAATTCATGCTCACCATCAGCCAACCTTGTTTTACCTATCCAGGTGCCATTTTCATCTGCAAGACTTTTTACCTGAAAGCCATTTTCACTGGCATGTAATTCAATATGATGGGCTGATACGGTTTCATCAGCAATGATCAGATCATTGTCATAGGCGCGACCAATGCGGAATGGAAATTTCTCTGCCTTGTGAAAAACCGGTTGGCTTCTGCCTCCCCTGGAGACACGAATTATGAGGGATTCCATTCCACCGCTCCTAAAAATTTCTCCAGTACCGCAAGACCGTTTTCAAGTGAAACAGTCGAGAAGTCCATGGTAAAAATTACGCCTTCCTTGTCATGCCCCACCAGTGTCATAAGCACCATAAAATCCGTTAACTCCGGATAATCCAGATACGGGCGGGCACAGATATTGGCTTTGAAATCCTGCCCGGACAATTCGATAAATTGCGTGGAACAGCTGAAATTGCCGACATCTTCTTCACTTGGTCGTGAAGGAAAGCGGCTACGACTGCTGCGCTGATAAATCTGGTAAAACGCGGATGGCGATAACTGTTCGGAATCCAGCCAGTAGAATTCATAGGAAAACGCACCAGCACGTAACTGCTCGGAAAGATAAATTGAATCCTGCCCCTGACAAATCGCGGCATTGACGGTATAGCGGTTAGTGCCTTCTTCAAACTGGTTATCACTCCAGCAATCCAGACGGTCAAACACGCGACCCGGCACGGATAAATTTCCCAGTGAAATATTGCGCCATTCATTACTGAGAATTTCATCAACCAGAGACTGTTGATTATCGGTAAGCTGGTTGCTTATGCTGGTTGCCAGATCGGTTTCAGGCCTGAAGTCTGTTGCCCTGACATCAGCCAGTAATTTATCCAGATAAGTCGCCGGTACCAGATAGCCTAATGCTTCCCCGCTGGTAGCGACATTAATGCCAACCACCTGACCTAAGCGATCAAGTGTCGGTCCGCCACTCATGCCTGGATTGATATTGCCGCTAAAAAGAATTTTCTCGTAAAGCGAGCTGGCTTGGATGCCATTATTGGTGCCACTGACGATAGCCAGATCCAGCGCCAGAGGGTGCCCCATCGAAAACAGGGAGACCCCATTTTCCGGCAGGTCTGTAATCTGCATGGGCAGGCCCATGGGTTCTTCCGCCTGCAATATGGCCAGGTCATGGACAACATCTACAGCCAGGACGGTTAAGGGGCCGCGACGTCCATCAACACCTTCCCACTCCAGTCGGTAACGGTCAGGCTCATTCACAACATTTGAGATAACATGGTAATTGGAGGCCAGAATGTCATTACGTCCAATCACAAAGCCGGTGCCGACCGAGGCTTTATTTTCTATACCCGGTGTTACCACCTCAACACGGTAGACCGAAGACTCATATCTCGAATAAAGCTCTTCAGCAATGTCTTGTGCTCCTGCCAGGCTGGCAAGGATTATCAAGCCCATTGTGCTAACAATTTTTAAAATCAATTTTGACATCTGCTTATTCCTGTATGCGACCGAAGAGAATAAACATCCCCTTGCTATTAGTCCAGCGCGAGACTAACCTTCCTGCATAAATTCATTTTTCATACACTTGGAAATAATTCCTGCACAGTACAAATTCAAGGGAGCGCCAGATGTTGAAACCGGTTCTTTTTTTCCTGACTGCAGTAACAACAGTGTTAAGCAATACTGCCCTGACAGCTGACAATCCTCCTGATCCCTTTGCCAATCCGCCTGTCCCGGCTTTCCCCGGACAAACAGGCGCGCCGCCTGCGCCTCAATCAACTATAGGGACAGAACTTGTGCTCTCAGGGCTGCAGGGCTCACGGGCACTGGTAAGCCTGCCGGATAACAGCGTATTGGTATCTGAAGGCTCAGGTAATATCCGGGTGATTCATGCTGATGGTTCCGTTACTGGCCCGATAAGCAACATGCCACCATTACGCTCAGGTGATGGTCGAATCCTGATGGATATTGCCGCGGACGCAAACTTTGCCCAAAACCGCCGTATCTTTTTTGCTTATGAAGCCGCCCCCCCTGCCGGTGAAGCAGAGCCTGTCGGGCAGATTGCCAGCGCTACTTTATCCCGCGATATGAGCCGGTTTGAAAATATTCAGATACTGGGGAACTATCCGGGCCGACGACTGGCCTCAACGGCAGATGGCAAGCTCTACATTACAACCATCGGTTATATGGAGCGAAGGCCTGAAGTGCTGGACTTAACGACTTATACGGGCAAGGTTCTGCGCATTAATGCGGATGGCTCTGTCCCTGCTGACAACCCTTTTGTCGGGCAAACCAATATCAAACCGGAAATCTATGCCATTGGTCACCGCGATCAGGATGGCATTATGCTGCACCCTGCCACTGGTGAACTATGGTCTATTGAGCATGGACCCATGGGTGGCGATGAATTGAATGTCGTGCGGCCCGGCCTGAATTATGGCTGGCCTTATGTCACTTACGGCAAAAATTATGATGGCACTGAAATTGGCCCTTCACAATGGGACGGAACCGTCCAGCCGCTCTACTACTGGTTTCCTTCACTGGCACCTTCCGGTCTTGCCTTTGTGCAACAGGATACTTTCCCGGGCTGGCAAGGCAGTGTGCTTGTCGGCTCTCTCAGCCCTGCACAAGGACGGTTTTTAATCCGTCTAGTCATGGATGGTGAACGGGTTGTGGCTGAAGAACATTTGCTGGTTGATCGCGACCGCCGGGTGCGGTCTGTGACAGAGACACCAGACGGCAGTATTTATATCCTGACCGACTCAGAAAATAATACTGAAGCTGGCCGGGTATTTCCCGGCGAAGTGCTGAAATTAATACCGCGCTAAAGCGACTTTTTACTCTGGTACCCGCACGGGCAGATTTTGCAGCCAGCGGTGAGCCATCCTGTGGCGCCAGTTGAGCTTTCCTTCCTGTAATTGCATCCCCGGATAGTGTTGCAGCAACGCTTTTAAAGCTGCCTGCTTTATCTCCTCAGCAGCGTCTTCACCAATTAGGATGGACTTCACACCCGTTGCTTTGAGGAAATAGCTGAATTCACTTTCGGTATAATCCGGGTTCAGGGGCACAAACACCCCGAAGGTACTGATTGATAAAAAACCGAGCAGTATTTCCATGCCCTGCGGCAGTACAACCGCAACCCTTTCCCGCGGCTTGATGCCGGCACCAAGTAGCGTCTGTTGGCCGTTATGGATTTGTTTTTGCAGCCGCTGAAAGCTGGTGCTCTCACCATTAGGGCCGATGAGCGCAGGACTATCCCCGCATTGTTGCGCTAGAGCGCCAAACAGCTCATTCAGTGTTTCCGGTTCACCGACATTACTCACATGCTCCGCATGACTTTCAGGCAGTACTTCCAACATTTTCTGTTCTGTTAAATTCCAGGAAATAACCCATATTTTTTGTGAAAGGATAGCATTAAGCCATTATAAAGGCATGACTCTACTCAGAGCTTAATTTAAAAGGTACAGACAGGCTGAACTCCAGCTTAATATTCCTGAGCTAAGGTCTTGAAAATGAGGCAGTTTACCATCAAATGCGATACTATAAATTTCACAATAAGCATGGGGATGGCTACTATTTCGTAGCTTGTTAACAACAGGTGGCTAGCAAAACGCTCATTATGAAAAAGTACATTCGCATTATTTTTGTCGTTGCTTCAGCCTTGAGCTTTGGCTCAGTGTATGCTGCTGAAGAAGAGTCGGCTGGAGCTGAGACAGCCACTGAACCAAACACAGAGGAAGTTGTACTGAGCCAGGCTGACAACACTGATTCAGAGGAAGCTGCTGCCAGCCAGGAAGGTGATGATGATTTTGTGCCCAGCGCCCAGATATCTGAGGATCTTTCCGTATCATTTCCTGTTGATATTTAACGTTGGTTTTTGGGTAAGTATTAGAAGATATTGAGGATTCGCTATGAAACAGAAAGGCCTTGTCTCTGATTTAGTCTATCAGGTCTTTGCGCTGATCATTTCCGTGATCATTGTGCACGCCATCTATGTAGCTGTAATCCGGCCGAACGCCGAAGCCATCATGGCGCAACAGGCAATCCTGCAGGAAGCCGACCCGGATTACATACAGGAACGTTCGCTTTATGTTGTGATGCGCGACTACGAACAGGAAACCTGTATTATTTTAATGTTCTGGGCGCTGTCCATTATCGGATTGAAAGTCTGGCGTAACCGCAAGGAAAGCAGCCTGCTGGAGCGTTCCTTACTCAATCTTTCTGAAGGAATCAGCATACTGCCTGAAGACGCCCGGAACTATGCACGCCCGGTGCAGGCCCTGCCTCCTCATGAGCGGGAATACCTGCTCCCCAGAGCACTGATATCTGCATTGCAGCGCTTTAATACCACGCGCAGTATTCAGGATGTTTCCAGTGTGGTCAAAGATGTCTGCAACACGGAAGCTGAACGCCTGGAGAGTGAACTGAGCATAGTGCGCTACATTGCCTGGGCCATTCCATCCATCGGCTTCCTTGGTACAGTTCGCGGGATCGGGGAGGCTCTGGGTCAGGCCCAAAGTGCGGTCACCGGCGATATCCTTGGCGTAACCACCAGCCTGGGTGTTGCCTTTAACTCAACCTTCATCGCGCTGGTGGTCAGCATCATTATTATGTTCGTTCTGTATCAACTGCAACTTTTACAGGACCGCCTGGTACTGGATACCCAGGACTATTGTGACAACTACCTGATTCGGCATTTGCAGGTGCCGGATCATGGAAACGATTAAATTAAATGACCACCTTCATCGAGCTGCATGACCATAATATCCGTATCAGCTCCCCACAGGGCCTGCTGGGAGAGAGTCCCGGTTTTGCCAATACTTTTGAAAAACCACCGGTGTTCGGCACAGATGCTTTAGCCCTTACCCGTTTACATCCGCAACAAAGTTTTAACCAATTCTGGTTTCAGCTGGGCCTTGACCCCTTAGTGAATAAAAACAAGCTTTTTCGTCATCAGGCTGATCTTGCTTTTGGTCATCTGGAAAAGATTACACAACAGTTCGAACTTGATGGTGATGCGGTTTTTGCCGTGCCAAGCCATTACAACACAAACCAGCTGGCAACTTTGCTGGGGCTGGTCAAACACTGCTCCATTGAAGCGACGGGCTTGGTTGACCTTGCTCTGCTTGCCATGGCCAGGCTGCATGAACATCAACAGGCCCTGTTCATGGATGTGCAGTTACACCAGACGGTGCTAACACTGGTTAGCAAACAACAGGGAGAAATAATCCGGGAAAAAGTGTTGCCTGTTCCCGGCACCGGCTTGCTGGCCCTGCATGATGCCTGGGCCAATACCATTACTGATGCCTTCATCAAGCAGAGTCGCTTTGACCCCTTACATAATGCTGATACGGAGCAATATATTTACAGTGAACTGGAGAGCTGGCTGAAGTCTGTTGCAACAAACAAGGAAATACTGATCGAAATAAACAACAAAGGCACGATTTATCAGGCCAGTCTGACATTGAAAAATTTTGAGCAACGTGCACAAGCTATTTTTAAGCGGGTAGTGCAGGAAATTGAAGCTATTGCTCCAGTCGCTGTCCCTGTTTATTTACTGGAACGACTATTCTTTTTGCCTGGCTTACAGCAGATTATTCCTGGGATAATCACGGTGCCTGACAATAGCATTACAGAAAATGGTTACCAGCACCTGGAATTAATCAAAAGCAGCGATCAAGCCTTAAAGCTGGTTTCAAGGTTGCCCGTTCCACAACAACAAAAACCAGCTCCCAAAACAGCCATAGTCCAGCCAACACATTTTTTATTTCAGCATAAAGCCTATAACCTGCCTGACATCAATCTGCCCGAGCTGAATCTGAGCACGCCGATTACTGTTAGCCTAGAAAATGAAGGCTTCTGCTTGCATAACAACCCTGAGCTTGATTTGCGTTTAAATGACCGGGCCTTCTCTGAGCCAACCTTGCTGAAACTCGGAGACCGCCTGACCATCAATAATAAAAACACCATAGACTTTATCCGGGTCCAGTAATGGCAAAAGATAAAAACAGTAAACGCAGTTTTAATCCGATGAGCCTGGCTTTTCTGGACGTGATGTCCTGTGGTTTTGGTGCCGTGGTATTAATATTTTTAATTCTGGATCACTCCACATCGGATGCGACTAACGTCACTGATCCCAATCTGGCGGCAGAAATAAATTTACTTGAAGAACAGATTCTGGTTGGTGAAGAAGGCCTGGTAAGAGTCCGTAACACCATTTCTGACGTTGATCTGCAAATTGTCGAAGCGCAGGGTCTGGCTCGCTCCATTGAAGAAGAGATTGATAACTTCATGGATCGTTTGCGTGATCTTGAAAATAACAACACTTCAGGCCAGGAAGACATCATGCGTCTGCAGCAACAGATTGCTGAGCTGGAAGCTGAACTGGAAAACCTGCGTGAAGCGGAAGATCAGTTTGCCGGCAATAATATCCGGCGTTTTATCGGTGATGGTAACCGCCAGTACCTGACCGGTTTGATACTGGGCGGTAATCGTATATTGGTTTTAGTTGATACCTCCAGCAGCATGCTGGATGACACCATAGTTAATATTATCCGCCGCCGTAATATGTCTGATGATGCCAAGCTCAATTCAGAAAAATGGCGTAATGTGCAGGAAACCGTTGATTGGTTAACCACGCAAATGCCTATCCCCAGCCAATACCAGATTTATACTTTCAGTGAAAACGTGAACAGCCTGATTCCCGGTTCGCAAGGGCGCTGGCTGGAAGTGGCTGATGAAGCACAACTGAATGAGGCTATTGATAACCTGGATCAACTAATTCCGGATGGTGGTACCAATCTGGCCGGTTTGTTCCAATCCATACAGGGTCTTTCTCCGCTGCCGGATAATATTTTTCTGATCACCGACGGCCTGCCTACTCGTGATAATCGTGAACCACGGACAGCAACGATTTCAGGGCGTGACCGTGAACGCTTATTTGAACAGGCGCTGGAATATTTGCCGAACGGAATTCCGGTTAACGTTATTCTGGCACCGTTGGAAGGAGACCCACTGGCTGCTTCTTATTACTGGCAACTGGCTGTGGCCACTGGGGGAGCATTCATGAGCCCTTCAGGGGACTGGCCTTAAACTGACTAATCGTTAACAATATTTGAATTATGGCAAAACGCAGAGACAATGATTCTTTCAACATCGCTTTTCTGGATGTGATGTCCTGTGGTTTTGGCGCCATCATTCTGTTGCTGATGATTACCCGCGTATCCGCGCCGATACCGCTGGAAACATCCGAAGTCAGCAATACCGGTTCGGTATTGGAGATGCAGCGCCAGTTGTTTGAAATCCGGGGTGAAACCAATATTTATAACCGTGAATTGAACGCCAAGCATGAACAGCTCTCTGAATACGACGAGCGCATAGCACGCCTGCGCCGGGAATTGAGCTCCCTGGAAGATCAGTTAAGTAACTCCAGCCAGCAGTCTTCTGTTAATGCCATTCTGGAAGGCCAGCTTGCCCTGGCTCAGCAACGCCTGACTGAGGAAATGCAAAGACTGCAGGCCAATCAGGCTGAGCTCAGAATGACAGACTCTGTTGGTGGCGTTCCGGTCGACAGCGAATACGTTATTTTTATTATTGATACTTCCGGCAGTATGTTTAATTACAGCTGGTCCCGCATGCTGGAAGTCTTTATCGACACCCTGGACATATACCCTGAAGTGAAAGGCATTCAGGTAATGAATGACATGGGAGAATACATGTTCAGCCAGTTCCGGGGTGATTGGATTCCGGATACGCCGGCACGTCGCTCAGCTATTTTACAGCGACTGCGCACCTGGAACCCTTTCAGTAACAGCAGCCCGGTAGAAGGCATTACCACTGCCATCCGAACATTTTATGAGCCTGGAAAAAAGATCAGTATCTATGTGCTGGGTGATGACTTCTCCGGCAATTCCATCGCCCAGGTGGTCGACACGATAGACAGAATTAATGTAGAAGATGCCGACGCCAACAGGCTGGTGAGAATTCATGGCATTGGCTTTCCGGTTCAGTTTGCCCAGCCCCGGATGTTTCAGGCTGGCGGTATTCGCTTCGCATCCCTGATGCGCGAGCTGGCCAAGCGTAATGGTGGGACTTTTGTCGGCCTCAATGATTTTTATTAAAACTTAAATCCGAACTATTGATGTCTACGTAAACAAGAGTAATATTGAGTTCCGTTGGAGTCTGTAACAGCAGCCTGAGCCCGGTCTACACAGACCAAGCAATTGAGGGTAGGCAGGCAAAAAGGCTGATAAATACTATGATTGGCAGCATGCATAACCTTAAACAGATGTTTAGTGGGTTCAGATCAGCCACCCTCCTCGTTTTATGTTGTGCCCTGTTCAGCTGTGCATCCACCAGCATGATTACGATTGAGGGCTCCTACCCGGCACCTTTAGTCAATCAGCTCCCCCTTACCCTGGGCGTCATCTATGACGACTCGCTGAGTGCCCATAGTTTTACTGAATTTGATGAATATTCCGGTGAAGAGCAATACATCATCAATAGCGGGGCTTCTCAGATGACGCTTTTTAACACAATTTTGCCGGCGGTATTTTCCGAAGTTATCTATTTGGACAGCGCCGATGAAATTGCCAGCTATCCTGAACTGGATATGATTTTTGAGCCCGCCATTGATGACTTCCAGATTGGCCTACCACAAAAAACTCGCCTAGATGTCTATGAGATATGGGTCAAATATAATATGCGCTTGTTTTCTCCCGATGGCAGCTCCATTGCAGATTGGGTTATGACGGCGTATGGCAAATCACCACAATCAACCTTCGGGTCGGTTGATGCCGGGGTCAATGATGCTGCCGTTGAAGCTTTTCGTGATTTGGCCGCAAGCTTTTCCCTGGGTTTTGCTTCTATACCGGAAGTAAATAATTGGTTACAAATGAATAATGTATTGTAAGATATCAAAGCATCTGTGATTGTCGGAGACAGCCATGAAAGATCACAAACTATCAATAAAAATACCTTTGCTGCTTTGCATTCTGGCAGGTCTGAGCGCTTGTACAACAACAGAGATTGACCAGTTTCGCCAGGCCGATACTCAAATTAACAGCGATGAAAGTATCGTCATTCTCGGCAGGCGGCACAGTAATTCCTATGAAACGGAATTGGACTTCGTGGAATGTGTCGGGAACGTAGTCGCATCTGGCAATGATGGTATCAATGTTATCCCGGAATCCGTCTTTCTTGACGAAATGTTCCCCTTCTTCGAACCCAGAACTGCGCCCATGCGGACAGACCACCTTGAGCAGCTGATGCAGCAGGATGTCGCTGCGGAAAAACTTGAAGACTTCGGCGTCGAATATATTGTCTGGGTGGATGGTTTGACTCAACGTTCAGGGGAAAGCGGTTCCATTTCCTGTGCTGTTGGCCCTGGCGGGGGTGGCTGCTTTGGTTTTGGTACCTGGACTGATGATTCAAACTTTGAAGCGGAAATCTGGGACATGGATACTTTATCCAGTGCCGGCGCCATCAGTGCTGATGCCAATGGACAGTCCTATTTACCAGCCATTATTTTACCAATCCCGTTATTAGCCAGAGTTGAGTCAAATGTCTGTAGCGGTATGGGTCAGCAACTTAAATCCTTTTTAAGTGGAAGCGTTTAAGACATGCCTTAGTCGCAAATCTTTAAGCCAGGATTAAGCTTCAGCACGGTATGATCTTGCTCATGATACAGCTCCATAAGCTCTTAAATTTCTCGTCCGGCTATTCTGTAAAATCTTATTTTACTGCCGGATTATGCCTATATCTGCTGACTTCCTGTGCCGCCAACCCTACAGGCGGCATTGATTTTGTTACGATGAGTGAAAGCCGGGAAATAGAACTTGGCGCAGAGCTGCATCAGCAAATATTACAGGAAAACCCGGTTTATCAAGATCAACAGTTACAGGATTATGTTAATGAGGTCGGCCAGAAGCTTGCAGCTGTTTCTCATCGCCCTGACATAGAATATACCTTCACGGTAGTAGACAGTCCTGACATTAACGCTTTTGCCTTGCCTGGCGGTTTTATCTACATCAATCGCGGCCTGATGCTTTATTTAAACAGTGAAGACCAGCTAGCCGCGGTGCTGGGTCATGAGATTGGCCATGTTACAGCCCGCCATTCCGTCAGACAACAGGCAGCCAGCCAAACTAATAGCGTCCTGGCTGGCGTTCTGGTGGTTGCTACCGGAGTCAGCTCTTTGGGAGAAACATCCTCCTTGCTTGGCGGTGCCCTGCTCAGCGGCTATGGGCGCGACATGGAGCTTGAGTCAGATGGTCTCGGTGCAGAATATCTCGCTGCAGCCGGTTATGATCCGCTAGCCATGGTTGAGGTTATTGGCGTTCTGAAAAATCACGAGGACTTTACCAAACGAACTTCATCCGGCGGTGTCAGCTATCATGGCGTATTTGCGACTCACCCGCGTAACGATACCCGTCTGCAGGAAGTAGTAGGTCGGGCCAATGAATTAGCCAGTGAAAACGAGTCTACTGTTGATCCTCAAATCTTCAGAGAACGAATGGATGGATTGACACTGGGACAAAGCATGCAAATGGCCGGCAGTGAAGCCCGTAATCGCTATTATCAAAACTTATTGAACTATACGGTGGTCTTCCCGAATGGCTGGACCTGGAATGAATCGACAACAACCTTAAATGCCAGCTCGCCTGACGATGCCCTTGTTTTTGATATCACTGTACAACGTTTACAGGAATACAAAGAACCACGCTTATTCATGCAGGAAGACCTGGCTTTATCCGGTTTACAAAAAACCGAAGCGCTAAGTCAGTTTGGTTTACAAGGATATACCGGGATTAATCCCGCCAATAATTCCCGCGTGGCGGTAGTCTATTATGGCCCACGCGCCTTTATTATGGCCGGGCAGGAAGTTAACGGAAATTTGAGTGATGACAGTGATGCCGTATTCCTGGAAGCCATTCGCAGTTTCCGTCCCATTGCCGCCAATGAACGCAATATAGCTGACCCTGTCAGCATTGAATATGTTCGTTCAGATGGCAAAACCTATGCACAGCTGGCAGCTGAAAACCCCTTCGACACCTACGCAGAAGATTTGCTGCGTCTCTACAACGGCGACTACCCACGTGGTGCGCCAGTCGCCGGAGAGTGGATTAAAATCGTCCGCTAAACTTTTTTGTAAGCGCTTTTACAGACTACCTTCACGCTGGAACAAATGATAAAGCTGATCGTAAAGCGGATCGTGAATAACGCCTTCTGTTGGCACATCAGGTTTAAAGGCTCTGTGGCAGGCCAGACAGGAATTAAGTAGCTCATCTCCAGCTGTTTGCAGTAGCGCTTTATCCTGCAGACGGGCTGCATTTAAAGCTTTCATCGCTGCATTGCTCATATCCATGGAATAGCTTAACCATTGTGGCGAGGAGGCCCAGGTATTATCAAGCTCACCGGTGCCGCCAAGTGTTATTAAAGGCCCTGCCGCTGCTAACTGAATGGAATAATACTCAACGGCCAGCCACTCATCTTCAAGCATCATGTCTTCCAGAGCTGCATAATCCCAAATGTAATGCGCTGAATGGTCGATCATGGTAACCATCAAGGCGTTAACACTGACCGGCATGGGAAAATCCTGACTTTCAGCAGCATCTGCCGAGCTTGATAAAGTCATACTTAAAACTATCAGAACCGCCATCAGCAAAACCAGGCTGGCAATCAGGGCTGTAAAGTTTCTTTTGAGTGTATTCATAGTGTTCTCCCGTAAAGCGTTGTAGTCTGCTGAGTATCCCACTAAGGGAAAAAAGCTTGTTGATATGAATCAACAAAATCGCCGGGCATATTTCACATGACTTTTTCCATCTGCGGATAAAGCTGCTTATAATCATGGCTGAATAACAGGAAACACTTATGCACACATGCCCACACTGTAATCAGGAAAGTATCAGCACCCGACAAAAGCTGCTTGGTATAGCGCCCTTACTGGTCAGTTGTAATAACTGTCATCAGGATTCTTATATTCATATTGTTTATGCTCTGGTGGCCCTAACGGTATGGATAATAATGACCTGGATGCTGATTGGTCTGGCTTACTGGTTTCGAATGTCTTTTTTATTGTTTGGCTCAATTCCTGCGATGGTGATAGCTGTCGATTATTGTCTGGTAAAAGCGCCTTTATCGAAAGTACCCGCCTGATATGAATAAACACCCATCACGTCTGATTGTAGGAATAAGCGGAGCCTCTGGTATTGTCTACGGCATCGAATGCCTGAAGCTGTTGAAACAGGCCAAGATTGAATCCCACCTGATTGTCAGCAAAGCTGCCTTGCAAACCCTTAAACATGAAAGCACCTTGAGCTATGAAGAATTAAAGGCTTTGGCAGATGTGCACTATTCCAACAACGACATTGGCGCAACCATTGCCAGTGGCAGTTTTAGAACCATGGGCATGATCATCGTCCCCTGCTCGATCCGTAGCATGTCAGAAATTGCCTCTGGATTCAGCGCTTCCTTGTTAAGTCGTGCGGCGGATGTTGTGTTGAAAGAACGCCGACGCTTAGTGCTGATGGTAAGGGAGACCCCTTTACATGCCGGACACCTGCAAAGCATGCTTGATCTGACAAATATGGGGGGGATTATTATGCCACCCGTTCCTGCTTTTTATTCAGCCCCGGAAAGCATTGAAGATATCGTGACACAAACTGTCGCTCGGGCACTGGACCTTTTCGATATAGATTGCAGTGTTTTAAAACGCTGGCAAGGCTAGATATTTTTTATCAGGCACAAAAAACCCGCCAGCTGGCGGGTTTTTACAAACCGTAAAAAATTTACTTAATTTTTGCTTCGGTATAGATCACATGCTTACGTGCAACCGGATCATATTTTTTAATTTCCATTTTATCCGGCATGTTGCGCTTGTTTTTATCAGTGGTATAGAAATGCCCTGTTTTAGCGCTGGATACTAATCTGATTTTATCTCTCATCTCTGTTTACCTGACTATTGTCTAATTACTTAATTTTTTGATCTAAACTTTCACGCCATTCGCACGAATATCAGCCAATACTGATTCAATGCCTAGCTTGTCAATGATACGCATACCTTTGCTCGACAAGCGTAATTTAACAAAGCGTTTTTCTGATTCTACCCAAAATCGATGCGTATGCAGATTTGGCGTAAAACGACGACGCGTACGATTTTTGGCATGAGAAACATTATTGCCTGTTTGTGGTCTTTTACCGGTAACCATACACACTCTAGCCATTGTTCTTGCCTCTGTCCTACTTATATTTACTGATTAATTTACTTACTTAAATAGCCTAAAAAAGGGCTACTTAGAATTCTGTGGAAAAAAAGAGCTGCGATTTATACCAAAACAGTCCTTTAATAGCAAGGATTTCAAGCCATTAGCAAACTTTGGAATATCTTGTATAACCGTGCCGATATCGCTCAAAGTAGTCCTCTTTCTGCCATGGACGTGACAAGAGTATCACCAACCACCAGGTGATCCAGAGTCTTGATATCGACTAACTCCAAAGCCGATTTCAAACGGCGGGTAATGGCTATATCAGCTTCACTGGGTTCCGCCACGCCTGAAGGATGGTTATGTGCAAAAATGACAGCGGCGGCTTTATGATAGAAAGCCCGGTTCAGCACCTCGCGAGGATATACTGCTGCACTATCTATTGAGCCTTGAAATAATTCTTCCTGGGCAATAACCCTGTGTTGTGAGTCTAAAAACAGGCACAGGAAAACCTCCCTGCTGTAAGCTCGCATTTTACTTTTAATATAACGTCGGCTAAGCGCAACACTGGTCAACGTTCCTTCTCTTTGCAGACTTTCCAGCAAATGCCGTTGCATCAATTCCTGCACAGCCTGCAATTGGACATATTTACTCAGACCCAGGCCATGCTGCTGACAAAACTCGTCGGCTTCTGTCTCTAATATTCCGCGTATTCCTCCAAAGTGCTTCAGCAACAACCTGGCCAGATCCAAAGCTGAAAACCCTTTTGTGCCGGTGCGTAAAAATATGGCCAGCAATTCAGCATCACTTAGCGATGCTGCGCCTTTTGTTAACAGCTTTTCCCTTGGACGTTCCTGTTCCGGCCATTCCCTGATTGTCATCACTTTTTCTTCCATGACTGAGGGTGGTGAGAATCATTCCCTCCTTCTGCTCCACTTAAACCCTACTTAACTATAGTAGGCTTGACAGAATTTTTTAAATCAACGCAGCATCGCAACGACCCGGGTATCTTTCCCGTTCCTGTTAGGATTAAGGGCTTGTCCGTAATTCAGGCCTGTACCAGTATTGTTGATGGCATGCTGTACAGGCATCATCTATAGCGCCACCTGCCTCGGTATAGGCATCCAGATTACGTTCATCTATAGCATTAAGCGCTAACAAAGCAGTAGCCTGAAGCCCCTGGGCAAAACCAACCCATGAGGCGCGGTCTGCTTGCAATTTCTCCTCAACCTCAAGGGGCTCATACTCAGCATCAGGATAATCTGTGGTTGAGCCAGGTGGTGCAACCCGGCGACCTGGAATCATTAAGGAATTTGCTCCTTCGATAATGCCTATTGCGCTCTTGCGAAGCACTGCCCAGTCCTCATCCGTCTCTGGCCTTAACTCAACGATGCCGCCGTCAAGAGAAGCGTCATAACTGACTGCCTCCCAAAGGATGTCGGCATTAGGATCGATAAACGTGTTCATCACATCCCGAATGGTCATCTGGACGTTGAATTCAGAATACAGATCGCTACTGCTGGCATTCTGGCTATCCATAGAAGAAGCATTTATTTGTGCAGCTTCTTCCTGCTGGGAACAGGCCTGTAGCGTCATCACTGAAATTAAAACCACACCATATAAACTTGATTTCATACTAAACTCCTCCGCCTGCTTTCAGGCTGAATTATGGACTTTTATTTTTAATACCCTATTGAACATAATACGCCTTATTTTTCCTTTATCTGACAAATTAACTGTTTGTAAACGGTTTTAGCTTGTTAACAATTTGTTAAATTCAGGCCGCCTTACTTTTTAGCCCCCAGAATATGCCAGTGTTCTCAGATGTATCCTGGCCGTGAACTCATTGCAGAAAATTGAATAATAGATAACTTACTGCTAGGCTTTGCCGACCTTAAATCACACCAATATTTCATGCTGAGTCTAGCCAATAAACAGATACTCCTGGGTATTACCGGTGGCATCGCTGCTTACAAAAGTGCCGAGCTTTGTCGACTCCTGATAAAGGCCGGAGCTGAGGTGCGCGTGGTAATGACTCCGGCTGCCTGTGAATTTATTACACCTCTAACCATGCAGGCTTTATCCGGCAACCGTGTGCATACAGAGCTTTTGGACGAAGAAGCCGAGGCGGCAATGGGACACATAGAATTGGCACGCTGGGCTGATCTGATTTTAGTTACCCCGGCAAGCGCAAATTTTATTGCCAGATTAGCGCATGGTGAAGCTAACGATCTGTTAAGCACTATCTGTCTGGCTACCACTGCCCCCATTGCCTTGGCGCCTGCCATGAATCAGGCCATGTGGAAAAATCAGAATACGCAAAATAACCTGGCCGCTCTTGAAACCCGCGAGGCAAAAAACTTTCATATTTTAGGCCCGGCTGATGGTGAGCAGGCCTGTGGCGAGAGCGGCCCTGGCAGAATGCTGGAACCATCACAACTGCTGGAACAAACTGCAGAACTTTTCCAGACCGGTGCGTTGGCCGGTCTGAGTGTTTGCATTACTGCCGGACCCACCCGAGAAGCAATCGACCCTGTACGCTACATCAGCAATCATAGCTCCGGGAAAATGGGCTATGCGTTGGCGTCTGCTGCAGCCGAAGCAGGTGCTAAAGTTACTTTAATTTCTGGACCAGTTAATCTGTTTCCGCCACCGCATGTTGAGATAGTTAATGTCGAAAGTGCGGAACAAATGTTGCAGGCCGCAACGGAAAAAAGCTGTGATATTTTTATCGGCGTCGCTGCTGTTGCCGACTACCGCCCACAGCAAAGCGCCAGTAATAAAATAAAAAAAACTGAAGACAATTTGCAGTTAGAACTGGTGAAAAACCCTGACATTCTGGCCAGCATTGCTGCTCAAAAAGCCAAACCATTTTGTGTCGGTTTTGCTGCAGAAACTGAGAATTTAAAAGCCAATGCGCTGGCAAAACTAAAGAATAAGAATATTGATCTGGTAATCGCCAATCACGCGACAGAAACCTTTAATAGTGATGAAGCTTCAGTTAATGCTTACTGGCATAATGGCGAAAAAACTTTCGCTCAGGAACGCAAGGAAATTGTTGCCAGAAAGCTTATACTGCTGATTAAGGAATTAATTTAAAACAATAATAATGACCTTAGCTGTACTTCAAGAAGAAATTTTTCGAGCTTATGATATCAGAGGCATTGTCGGTGAAGGCCTGACTGCCGATGTCATGTATTGGCTGGGTAAAGCCATTGGCAGTGAGGCTCTGGATAAAGGAGAACACTGCTTATTGCTCGGATCTGACGCCCGTTTATCCAGCCCCGAATTTGCCGATCAGATGAAGTCCGGCATCCTCGCTACCGGCTGTAATGTTGTCGACCTTGGCCAGATACCAACGCCTTTATTGTATTTTGCAACACACGTCCTGGACACGCATTCCGGCGTTATGATTACGGGCAGTCATAACCCTAAAGACTATAATGGCGTAAAAATTGTTTTTAAACATCAAAGCCTGAGCGATTCACAAATTGCTATTTTCAAAGAACGCATTCTGTCCAATAATTTTCATGAGGGCTCAGGCCGTTCTACACCATTTGATATTAAGCCGGCATATCTGGAGAAAGTTGCCAGTGATATAACGTTTAATCGTAACTGGAACGTTATTATTGACTGCGGTAATGCCATTACTTCGATTGTTGCACCAGAGCTTTTTTCCGGGCTTGGTTGTAACACTACAATATTATATGGCGATATTGACGGCGCCTTTCCCAACCACCATCCAGATCCAACTGTTGCAGAAAATCTGACTGATTTAATCGAACGGGTTAAAGCAGAAAAAGCAGACCTGGGTATTGCTTTTGATGGCGATGGTGATCGAGTCGTTCTTGTCAGCAGCACTGGCGCCATTATCGATGCGGATAAATTATTAATGGCTTTTGTTTCAGACATTCTCCCTCAAAATACTGGAGCAAGCGTAGTTTTCGATATTAAAAGTTCACGCCATCTTGAAACTTTAGTGAATGAGTTAAATGGCAAGCCTATTATGTGTAAAAGTGGCCACTCTTACGTTAAAAAAGCCATGGTTGAATCCGGCGCACTGCTTGGTGGTGAATATTCCGCTCACATATTCTTTAAACACCGCTGGTTCGGTTTTGACGATGGAATTTACAGTGCTGCCCGTTTTATTGAACTAATGGATAAAAATAATTTATCTGCTGATGAAATTATTGGTTCTTTAGCTGTCAGTATAAATACCCCGGAAATATTTATCGCTGTTTCTGAGCAGGAAAAATTTAAATTGATGGAGACACTTTCTAACAATTTTAATCTCGATGGCGCAGTAATTAACATGCTTGATGGAATACGTATCTCACTTGAATCCGGTTGGGGCCTGATCCGCGTATCCAATACAACACCAAATTTGATGTTGCGTTTTGAGGCCGACAACAATGATAGCTTGCAATATATCCAGGCTTTGTTTCGTGCAGAAATTTCGCGCATTCTTCCACATTTAACCTTACCCTTTTAACTGTTTAATTATTTAATTCTTTAACTATGACTCAAAACGCTAATTTTTTCTTAAGCCTGCAACAAGGCATTCAATCTTCCCCAAACAAGCCCTGTATTACCGGGCCCGATTTTTCTGAACTCAGCTATGCTGAGCTTGAAAACTTGAGCGCTCAAGCTGCGAACCTGTTAAAAGATATTGGGATTAAAGCCGGAGCCAGGATACTGGTACAAACACCAAAAACCTCTCTTGGTGTTGCGTTTTATCTGGCCTGCCTGCGAGCAGGTGCTATCTATGTACCGCTCAACATTGCTTACACCCTTGAAGAACTGGATTATTTCATCAGTGATACTGAACCCGACCTTTTTGTTTGTGACTCCGCCAAGAGAGGAGCGCTGCAAGATTTATTTTCAAAACATGCTATTCCAAACGTGCTTGAATTAGATGCCTCGGGTCAGGGTAGCTTACTTGATCAATTAAAGCGTTATCCGGCAGATCATGAAATTGTTCCGGTTGCTACTGATGATACAGCGGTCATTCTTTATACTTCTGGTACTACCGGCAAGCCCAAGGGAGCAATGCTTAGTCATGGCAATCTTGACAGTAATGCCCGCAGCCTCTTTGAAATCTGGGGCTGGCAAAAAGATGATGTGCTGATACATGCTTTACCCATTTTTCATATACACGGTCTTTTCGTTGCCCTGCATTTATCCCTGCTCGGCGGTACCAGCATGCTGTTTCTATCCCGCTTTGATGCTGAACAGATTATTCAACTTATCCCCCAGGCAACCGTGCTTATGGGCGTGCCGACCTTTTATACCCGCCTGTTAAAGCAAGAAGCCTTAAACCCCGAACGGTGCAAGAACATGCGACTTTTCGTTTCCGGCTCCGCCCCTTTGCTGGAAGAAACTTTCAATGACTTTGCCGAGCGTAGTGGACACCGTATTCTGGAGCGCTATGGCATGTCTGAGACCGGTATGCTGATGTCCAACCCTTTGGACGGAGAACGGGTTCCCGGTACAGTTGGATTTGCCTTGCCTGGTGTCAGTTATCGGGTCTGTGATGATGAAGGCAATACAGTAAAACCTGGTGCTATTGGTACTTTACAGGTCAAGGGGCCCAACGTTTTTAAAGGCTACTGGCGTAACCCGGAAAAAACCCAACAGGAATTCAGCGATGGTTTTTTTATCACCGGTGACATGGTTAATGAAGGTAATGATGGCCGTATCAGTATCGTTGGCAGGAATAAGGATTTAATTATCTCGGGTGGCTATAACGTTTACCCGAAAGAAGTTGAACTGGTCATGGATGAGTTTGCCGAAGTATCTGAAAGTGCTGTCATCGGCGTACACCACCCGGATTTTGGTGAAGCCGTGGTTGCCGTTATCGTGCCGTCAAATCCTGATCAAAATCTGGATGAGTCAGCCATGATTGGCGCCCTGAAAGATCAGCTGGCATCCTACAAGGTGCCCAAGAAAATACTGGTCAAAGATGAACTGCCACGAAACACCATGGGCAAAGTGCAGAAAAACCTTTTGCGGGATGAGTACGGCAAGCTGTTTAGCTGATCCGTCAGAATAGTCTCGCAGATGAGGAACGTTATTGTGAGTAAACACGACTTTCTTTGACCAGAATATTCCTACAGACTCATCTTTAAAACTCTTCTAATTTATCGCATTGCTTTGCAAGACTGAAATATTTCCTTATAATTCAGCAAGCTATAAGTTAGTAAGTATTCGCTTATTTTTTCAGTTGGAAATTTTATGACGCTTGATCTGGACGCAGCCAATAATATAGCCGGTGTTCTCACAGAGGCACTGCCATATATTCAGCGCTTCACTGGCAAAACCATTGTCGTCAAATACGGCGGCAATGCCATGACAGATGAAACACTGAAGAACAGTTTCGCCCGCGATATTGTGCTGATGAAGCTGGTCGGTATGCACCCTATTGTTGTCCATGGTGGTGGACCACAAATAGGTTCACTGCTGGAAAAACTGGATATTAAAAGTAATTTCGTTGATGGCATGCGTGTCACTGACAGCGCCACCATGGATGTTGTGGAAATGGTACTTGGTGGCCTGGTAAACAAGGATATTGTTTCCCTGTTAAACAAAAATGGCGGCAAAGCCATCGGTTTAACCGGCAAAGATGGCGACTTTATCCGTGCCAGAAAATTAAAAATGTCACGTCAGACCCCTGAAATGCAGGCGCCTGAAATTATTGATATCGGCCATGTCGGCGAAGTGGAAAGCATTAACCCTGAAATCATTGCCATGATTACTCAGAGTAATTTTATTCCTGTGATCGCGCCTATCGGCACCGGGGAAGACGGCTCATCCTATAACATCAATGCTGACCTTGTTGCCGGTAAACTGGCGCAACTGGTGCAGGCAGAAAAACTGGTGTTATTAACCAATATTGCTGGCGTGCAGGATAAAGACGGCAATGTCCTGACCGGCTTAAGCACGCATGAAGTTGATGAACTGATTGCAGACGGCACCATCCACGGTGGCATGCTGCCGAAAATACGCTGCGCGCTAGATGCCGTTAATTCCGGTGTTAAAAGTGCACAGATCATTGATGGGCGGGTGCCCCATGCCGTTTTGCTGGAGATATTCACCAACAAAGGCATCGGCACCCAGATCAGCAACCGGCTTGAGTCTAAAAACTGATTCGGAGATCCGTTATGGCAAGCAACGACAAAATCTCCCGCCGCGATCATATCCTGCAAGTGCTTGCCCAGATGTTGCAGGACAACCCTGGCGGGCGTATTACCACCGCAACCTTGGCCGATAAAGTCGGCGTTTCCGAGGCTGCGCTTTATCGCCATTTTCCCAGCAAAGCCAGAATGTTCGAGGGTTTGATTAACTTTATCGATACAACCCTCTTTTCCCGCATAAGCCGCATCATCAATGAAGAAAGTTCGGCCTTAATCCAATGTGAAAAAGTTCTGTTTTTAACCCTGACCTTCGCCGAAAAAAACCCGGGCATTACCCGTGTACTTAATGGTGACGCTCTGTCCGGGGAACCGGAGCGCCTGCGTGCCCAGGTCAGTCAGATTTTTGACCGCCTGGAAACACAGCTAAAACAGTTAATGCGCGAAGCAGAACTCAAGGAAGGCTTAAGAACCAGGCAGACAACAACGGCAACAGCCAATCTGTTACTGGCTTATACCGAAGGAAAAATTTCACAATACGTGAGAACTGATTTCAAACGTTTGCCCACCGAGGGCTGGGCAGATCAGTGGTTATTACTGAAAACAAATTTATTCTATACCCCGTAAGCCTCTTTATAAGCCTGCATGGGCTGCAGGTATTCCTCTAGGCCAGTTCCTTCGCCAAGACTGAGATAGTCCAGGATTTGCTCGAGATTGATGATGCTGATTACCGGCATATCGTAATCCGTTTCAATTTCCTGAATGGCAGACAGCTCACCCTGCCCCTTCTCCTGTCGATCCAGTGCTACAACAACCCCTGTTGCTTCAGCTCCGGCATCTTCAACTAACCCCATGACTTCACGGATAGCCGTGCCTGCCGTTATGACATCATCAATAATCAAGACCCGTCCTTTTAGAGGAGCGCCCACAATATTCCCGCCTTCACCATGATCCTTGGCCTCTTTGCGGTTGAAACAAAAGGGCTTGTTAATGCCAAAGTCCTGGCTCAAAGCGATGGCGGTAGTCGCCACCAGAGGGATGCCTTTATAGGCTGGGCCAAACAGGACATCAAAATCCAGATTTGATTCTGCTATGGCAGCAGCATAACTCCTGCCGACCTGTGCCAGTGAGGCGCCGGAATTGAACAATCCCGCATTAAAAAAATAGGGGCTCTTACGGCCGGATTTCAGGGTAAATTCACCGAAGCTCAGAATATCTTCACTGGTGACAAAGTCTAAAAACTCTGTTTGAAAATGTTTCATCTTATGCGCTCAATGCTTCCTGCTGAACTGAAAACAATTGGACAATACCATTTTGTGCGAGCGAGATCAGCTGGCCGAGTTCTTCCGCACTGAACTCTCCATCTTCTCCTGTCCCCTGCAATTCAATAAAGCCACCGTTACTGGTCATGACTACATTCATGTCCGTTTCTGCACTTGAGTCTTCCAGATAATCGAGATCCAGCACGGGAACACCTTTATAAATGCCAACCGATACTGATGCAATCATCTGCTTTAAAGGATCCTGCTTGATAAGCCCCTGCTCCCGCATCACCGCCAGAGCATCAACCAGAGCAACGCAGGCACCGGTGATTGAAGCAGTGCGAGTGCCGCCATCGGCCTGAATGACATCACAATCTATTTTTATTGTGTTCTCTCCCAGTTTCGCCATATCAACAGCGGCCCGCAATGAACGACCGATTAAACGCTGAATTTCCTGTGTCCGTCCGCTTTGCTTGCCTCTGGCGGCTTCACGGTCCATACGCGAACCCGTGGAACGGGGTAACATGCCATACTCTGCTGTTACCCAGCCCTGGCCCTTGCCCTTCAAAAACCTTGGAACACTGGCTTCCACACTGGCCGTACACAGGACTTTGGTATCACCAAACTCAACCAATACTGACCCTTCAGCATGCTTCGTATAGTGTCTTGTAATTTTGATTTCGCGTATTGCGTCAGCAGCTCTGCCACTGGGACGACTAAAGTCAGACATAAAATCCCCAATTAATATTGTATGAACACTTCTCTTGCTTTCACGCTTTCATTGTAAAGGCTGGACTCTCATCTGGAAATGAATTTTATAAAATGGGGTAAATCAGCTATAGTGCAAGCCTTGATTTTTGGCACCGAGCAGTAATATGACACAAAGTATGACGGCCTTTGCGCGACAGCAGGCCGAACAGGAATGGGGCACTTTGGTTTGGGAAATTCGCTCCGTCAACCACCGCTATCTCGAAACGAATATCAGGCTACCCGAATCATTGCGAGCAGCTGAAGGAGCTTGCCGGGATTTGCTGCGAAAAAGCCTAAGCAGAGGCAAAGTGGATGCACAATTAAAATTCAGCCCTAATGTAGCAGCGGCATCCATCAGCGTTAATCAGGCTCTGCTTGCACAAATTACGACCGCGAATGCGGAAATAGCCAGTATCATGCCTGACTTACAGCAACCCACAATGCTTGATGTACTGCGCTGGCCCGGTATCGTGCAGGAAAGCGAACAGGATGCCAAAGCCATCGAAGCAGCACTTATCGATTTATTTAAAGATTGCCTGCAGAGCTTACAGGAACAAAGACAGAAGGAAGGCGCTCATTTAAAAAGCTTTATTGAACAGCGGCTGGATAGTATTGCAACAATCGTTGACGATATAAAAAGCGCGATGCCTGATATCCTGCAAAATCAAAAAAACAAGCTTAAAGAAACGCTGGCAGAATTATCTGAAACTCTGGAGCCAACCCGATTGGAACAGGAAATTGTCCTGCTGGCACAAAAAGCGGATATCTCTGAAGAAACTGACCGCCTGCAGGCCCACCTGCAGGAGGTAAGGAATATACTTCAGCAAGCTGGCGCCGTTGGTCGCAAACTGGACTTTTTGATGCAGGAGCTGAACCGGGAAGCCAATACCATTTGCTCAAAAGCAGTTGTCATTGAAACCACCCTGAATGCCGTTGAACTCAAGGTATTGATTGAGCAAATGCGTGAACAAATACAAAATATTGAATAACTGGCGCAACATCTTATGTCTGCAGGTTCTCTTTTCCTGATTTCTGCTCCTTCAGGGGCAGGTAAAACATCTCTGGTAGATGCCCTGATAAAAGCTGCTGATAACGGAAAGCAGCAAAAGCTTTGCGTTTCTGTTTCTCACACCACTCGCCCCAAACGACCGGGGGAAGTCGATGGCACCAATTATCACTTTATCAGTCCACAGGCTTTTTCCCGAATGGTGACACAAGGGGATTTTCTGGAACATGCAGAAGTCTTCGGCAACTATTACGGAACTTCTAAAGCCTGGGTCAGTGAACGTTTGCAACAAGGCTGGAATGTCATTCTGGAAATTGACTGGCAGGGAGCAGCTCAGGTCAAACAAATCATGCCGGAAAGTGTCAGTATTTTTATTCTACCGCCTTCGCTAGAAGCATTACGCGCAAGGCTGACATCCAGAGGACAGGATGATACAGACACCATTGAAAAACGCATGGCTGAAGCGGTTAACGAATTATCCCATTATCAGCAGGCCGATTATTTGCTGGTGAATGATGACTTTGAACTCGCTCTGTCACGACTGCAGGCTATTATTGCCCATGGCCACTATCAGCCATCTGCCACAGAGCAGGCTGCCATCGATGCTTTGCTGCAAAGCCTGCTACCATAATTCCCATAAACACTTTATAATTGCCGCCCCCTGCAAGTTCAGGGCTTTAATTAAACTGCTCGCAAAGCTACACAGGATATAAAATGGCTCGAATTACTGTTGAAGATTGTCTGGAACATGTAGAAAACCGCTTTGAGTTGGTCATGGTTGCCAGCAAGCGTGCCCGTCAGATTCAAACCGGCGGCAAAGATCCTCTAGTCTCTGAAGACAACGACAAACCTACCGTTTTGGCTTTACGTGAAATCGCGCAAGATCTTGTGAATGCTTCAATTTTAATTGATACTGCTCAGGAAGAAGCACAAGCAAGCGTTGCAGCTTTAGATAGTGCGGAATCTGCTGTAACTGAGGAAGGTGCTTTAATTACACCTAAAAATGATATTTCTATTGAAGACGCCATGGATGCAGAGCTAGTACCTGAAGAAACCGAAGAGCCGGGTAACTCTGGTGATATCGATGGAGACAGCGAAGAACAGCAGTAAGGCCAGCCAGCCTAGCCTCTACTGCCGTGGAGGCTACCATTAACAGCTACAATGACACTATTGACGTTCTGGCGAAAAGCCTGACTGAGTATCTTGAGGCTGACCAAGTCAACCTGATCAAACGTGCCTATTATTACGCCGAACAGGCACATGATGGGCAGTTGCGTATTTCCGGCTCTCCCTATGTTACCCACCCTCTGGCAGTCGCCGGCATATTGCGCGAGATGCACATGGACCATCAAAGCGTTGCTGCTGCCATGCTGCATGATGTTATTGAAGATACCGGTCTGACCAAGGAAGCCATTTCCAGTCAATTTGGCAGTTCTGTTGCTGACATCGTTGATGGCGTCAGCAAATTAAACAGGATTGAATTCAGCACACATGCCGAGGCTCAGGCCGAAAACTTTCAAAAAATGGCACTGGCCATGGCCAAGGACATTCGCGTTATTCTGGTAAAGCTGGCTGACCGCATGCATAACATGCGAACACTTTCTGCACTGAAACCGGAAAAACAACGCCGCATCGCCCGCGAAACCCTGGACATTTATGCACCAATTGCCAACCGGCTTGGTATGAATAATATGCGTATTGAGTTTGAAGAAAGAGGCTTTGCTGCCCTCTACCCCATGCGTGCGCGCAGGCTGGAAGCTGCGGTTAAAAGTATTGCGGGCAACCGTAAAGAAATTGTCCAGCAAATCGAAAATGCACTGACAGCCTGCTTGCAACGGGAAAACCTGCCGGGCAGAGTTGTAGGTCGGGAAAAGCATATTTACAGTATTTATAAAAAAATGCGTGAAAAGCGCATTTCTTTTCGTGAGATCACTGACGTTTTTGCTTTTCGTATTATCACCGACCAGGTCGATAGCTGTTATCGGATTCTTGGAGCCGTACACAACCTTTACAAACCAGTACCCGGACGGTTCAAGGACTATATCGCCATACCGAAAGTAAATGGCTACCAATCATTGCATACTACTCTTTTTAGCATCCATGCGATTCCCATAGAAATTCAGATTCGTACGGAAGATATGGAAGCCATGGCAAACAACGGGATTGCCGCACACTGGCTGTATAAGTCAGAGCAGGAAATGCCGAATCAAAGCCATATCCGGGCCAGACAATGGGTACAGGATCTGCTGGAAATGCAAAAGCAGGCGGGCGATTCCCAGGAGTTTATCGAACATGTAAAAACCGATTTATTCCCTGATGAAATTTATGTGTTTACCCCCAAAGGTGCCATTCTGGAACTACCTGCCGGTTCAACCGCTGTGGATTTTGCCTATGCCGTACATACCGATGTCGGAAATTCCTGTGTTGCCTGTCGTATCAACCGTCGCCTGGCGCCATTAAGTCAGGTTTTACAAAGTGGCCAGACGGTGGAAATTATAGCCTCCGGTTCCTATCCGAACCCGGCATGGCTGAATTTTGTCGTCACCGGCAAAGCCCGCAGCAATATCAGACACTTCCTGAAAAAACAGCGCCGCTCTGAAGCCATTACCTTGGGCCGACGCTTGCTTAATAAAACCCTTGCCGGTTTTGGCTATAACCTCTCAAACATTCCTAAAAATAAAGTTGGTGGCTTGCTGGAGGAAACCGACTTCGATGTGCTTGATGATTTGCTTGAGGACATCGGCCTTGGTAATCGCATGGCATATATTGTTGCGCGACGGCTGCTGCCTGATGATAGTAAAAACCTTCAGGCCTCAGGCGAGGACGATGCTGCCCTGGCGATCCATGGTGCCGAAGGCATGGTTTTATCGTTTGCCAAATGCTGTCACCCGATTCCTGGCGACCATATCGTTGGCTACATCAGCTCAGGCAGGGGTATGGTTGTGCATCTTGAAAGTTGTAACAATGTGGCTGAAATACTGGACGATCCGAAAAAACACCTGGCCTTACGTTGGGATCCCGTCGTAGAAGGGGAGTTTCCTGTTGAAATACGTGTTGAAATTGAACATCAGCGTGGCCTGATAGCCACGCTGGCAAATGCTATTACTTCCTGTGAAGCGAATATCGAAAAGATCAGCACTGCTGATCGTGATGCCCAGTTCAGTATTGTCAATCTGACTATCAATGTCAGAAACCGGATTCATCTGGCCAATGTGATGAAAAGAGTGCGGGTGATTAAATCTGTTATTAAAGTCAGTCGCCTGAAAAACTAAGGCAATTCTGGTCAGGCATTTATTTTTTGCTGCTTAAGCATCGCGCTTGTATCACGCACAAACTTTTTGGCTTCTTCATTTGGAACGCCTTGACTAAAAATATAGCCTTGTACAACAGGGCATTTTAACTGACGCAAATACCTCAGCTGGTACTCCTGCTCTACCCCTTCAGCAATCATTTCAAGTTTTAAGCCTTTTGCCATATGGGCAATGGCTTCGATGATGGAGCGGTCTGAGCCTTGCTCCATATCCTGAATGAAACTGCGATCTATTTTTAAACGATTGATAGGCAGTTTCTGTAACAGGCTTAAAGATGAGTAGCCCGTACCAAAATCATCAATCGCAATGCTCACGCCAACATCATGTAACTGCTTTAATTTCCCAATTGAGCTATCGATATCTCGCATTAACACACTTTCAGTGACTTCTATTTCCAGGGCATGTAAGGGTGCTCTGTATTTTTTCAGCGCCTTAACAATTTTATCGACAAAGTCTTTTTGTTCAATTTCCTTGCCTGAGAAATTTACTGAAAATTTAGCAACTTTGAGGCCTTCTTTTTGCCAGGCCTGCATTTCTGCCAGAGTTTCTTCCAGAACGAAGCCCCCTAAGGAGCATCTCTGGTAAAGAATAGACGCTGGACAGATGAAACTGGTCTAAAATAGCGCTTACTGGTTCGGACATGGTTCTATTGTGATGCCTGCCTGTAATACCT
>Ga0181597_10000431_pt1 | contig 46503 bp, 31 predicted proteins | sample 041ome_5_FD_148647 | JGI IMG/M metagenome (GOLD analysis project Ga0181597, IMG submission 148647) | Coastal salt marsh microbial communities from the Groves Creek Marsh, Skidaway Island, Georgia - 041403US metaG (spades assembly) | ecosystem: Environmental > Aquatic > Marine > Intertidal zone... | reverse complement strand
AGATCTTCGATATCGACTTCTCTCAGCTCGAATGCTTGCGCATGCTTCCAGAAAACAAAGTGAAAACAGCTGAGTTATACTCTCACATTTGTTTGGAAGAAACTGAAATTCTGAGATTTCACACCTCCGTTTCAGATTGCGTGCGAGAGCGCACAAGTTACAATTTTCGCAACGGCAAGAAAGGCTTAGAATGGTTTTTGATTGGATTCGCGAGTGGGTCTTGTCAAGATATAGTGCACGCGGCGAAGGTGTTGATTGAGCGATATCCAGAACGATTTGGACCGAATGGGACGTGTTTTCTGCGTTGCGTTTTACTCGATGAGAAGTTCAAATTCCGTTCATTTAAGAGACAAAAACTTTTCAAACATGCCAATCGTCTCGTGTATTCGGGTTGTACGGATACAATTGTAGTTTCGTCGATACCCATGAATCATCAAACGAACGTGTTGGGACAAATGAAGGAGTTGGAAGGGTTTGTTGGACGAGCGCTTTTCAATTTTGTACGAGCCGATTACGGTCTCTTTACTCATTGCTATCATTTGTATAAGATTCGTTTCCAGTGTTTATTATTCACTGCAGGTTTAAGTTGCACGCCATTCTCGCGGCTCAATACGACGCCGAAAATAGGGCACGAGGAAGGTCTCAGTGCCGGATGTGATGACGTGCTCATTGTGTTTTCTTTCATCGCAGCGTGCGCGTGTTTGCTTTTTGTGGTTGAAAATACGGGTAGTAATACGGGTAGTAATACGAAGAATAGAAGACTCGCCATGCAGCCGTGCATGCAGGCTCTCGCGGATTATCGAACGACGTTCACGCATTGCGCGATTTGTACAGAATTCGAGGGTCTTCCATTCGTTGATGACGACGATGATGACCCAACGATCCGGAAAAAGACGGATTGTTTTTCCAACGGACACCGAGTCCCCCACGGTTCCTGCGGGGAAGAAGATTTTCTCCTCTCGAACGGGACGAAAAAGAAATGGACGTGCGAGTTTAAGCATCTCACGAACAAACACACCGAGTTACCGAATGCTTCAGCTGCTCGTTCCTTGTGGCCTTGCAATTTCTTTCGGGCGTTTTGTTCGTCTCTGGTGTACGTTCTCGACGGACTTCCGCTCAGACGTTTGCGCGAGTGGGGGCGGGAAGACGAGAATCACGTCAGAGAACAAAAAAGAGTCTCGTTGGAAGAAAGGTTTGCGTAGCCTTTGAAACGTCCAGACATCAATAACACCCATACTGATCTAGAAATAATGTTATTTGATCGAAGAAATCAGAACATCGATAAAAAAACGAAGAGTGTAAATTTGCATTAGGTGTTCAGTTTGTGAGCAGAAAGACGAGCAGAAAGACGAGCAGAGTGAGCAGATGGACGACTTCAATCTGACAACACCCTAAACTTGAAAGGGAATATACAACATCCATCAAATTCGAATGTGCGCCGTTTTCGATCGAATCAAAGCATAAGTGACATCAATACCATCCATATGGATCTAGAAATAATGTTGTTTGTTCGAAGAAATCGAAAAGAAAAAAACGAAGAGTGTAAATTTGTATTAGGTGTTCAGTTTGTGAGCAGAAAGACGAGCAGAAAGCGCTGGAACCCAATACTATTTATGTGTGAGCATCTATTAACTTTCTTTCTACATATACTAGCGTCTACTGCGTAAAATTACATTCCAAAAATAGTGCTCAATGCGTCAGGCGCGTGTTTAATTTGGTCTCGCGCGTTGGAACCGTATCCAGCGTTTGGATTCAAGACTGCGATGTAAACGCGAGTGTACGCTTCAATCAAACGATTCGAGAACCGGTTTTGAATATCCAAACGCACGCGAGGAGATTGAATTTCTTGGAAATCCGGGGCGCCTTCCTTGGCACTCTCAACTAAACCTTGCAACGCTTTCGAGATGATATCTAAAGTCAAACTCGGATCTTGCGACATCACGCCCGAAGAACGCTCTTGATACAATGATACTCGTTCGAGCACGTCGAGTAGGCCACACTCATTTAAGATGGATTCCGCGTGATTGTCGGCGATATCTGTAGCTTTTTTTGAAATGCGTCTCGTCAAGTCTTGCGTCTTCGCTTGCGCTAACTGGTACTGTTTCAACGGCGTGTGCATAGCTCCCAAGCAGTTCAATACGTAAGCATCTGCTGCCCATGGCACAGTCTTAGAGCCACCAATGATGGTCGAGTTAACCTCCATCAACTTATTTGCTCCCAACTCGCACGCTTCAATTACTGGATCAACTATGGCATCTAATACCTTCACGATGATTTTATCCGCTCCCGCATTCCCGTGCTCGTTCATTCCACTCTGTTCTCCTCCTCCCGTGAAACCGTCGCTCGATGGAACGTCCGCAGAAGCAGCTTTTAAAATGGAAATTGCCACATCCAAGCGCTCTTGTACTATCGGGGGCGCGTGTAACCCTGTTTGCGGCACCGGTGGGTTGCGAGTAATAGCAGCACCTTTAACTATAGCGTCGTCGTTGAAGGACGTTTGCGCAGCTTTCGCACACATCTTGACTGCTTCGACCAACCCACCGGCGGCACCTTTTTCTTCTTCAGAAGGAGATGCCGTCGTCGACGAGAGCAACTGTTCTAAAACGCCAGAGTAAAAGTGTAAAACTCCCGTGATTTTATACGTTTCTAATGCATCTGGTGTTCCAGCTAAAGCTTGCTCCACACGAACTCTCAACGGGCGCGATAAACTGTCCATAATTTTAACCATGGTGTCCTTTGCGATTTCCTCCATGTTGTTATACATTACGCCGTTTGTATGCTCGTCCTTCTTCACCTCGTCAGCATTCGCTCCAGACGCATTGTTTTCATCGTCGTTATCATCTTCGTCGGAGAGCATAGATGTATCTGCACTTAAAAACAACGCGTTGCATACGTCGCGTTCGTTCGCCACCGCTTGGTGAATCCATCCGAGCATGTCAGAAATATACCTGACCGGATCGTGCGCGCGTGCTTCGATCGGAGCTTTCCCAGATTGGCCTCCTCGAGTCAGTGCGGCGATAAAGTGACGAAACAACGCATTGTGTCGAGTTCGCGCAATTTCTTCCACACAATATTGATGCAACGTTGGTCGCGATCGTAAAACGCGCAAAGCTTTGCCAACCTGCTCTAGTCGTTCCTCAGCGTCCGCGGAAAAGCTGCTGGTACTATCGAACTCGTTCTCAGCCGCAATGCGCACTTCACTTTGAACCCATCGACAGAGTTTTTCGTGCGCTTGGTCCATGTGACCGGACATGACGTCCATAAGTTCTAAGCCCGAACGTTGATGTTGTGTGCGAAGCAAGTGGGCGCAGTTCTTATGGATTTGCTTTACTCGTCTGAGTGCTTTATAGAACATAGGCGTTATTGCGCGGGAAGACGACGTGGACACACCACCGACAATCTCCGTCGTTTCATCGATATCTTCTTTGAGAGCGTTCAGTTCCGATTCTTTCAGCTGATAATCTCGCAAAAACGTGTCGATAACTTTGCTTCTCGATTGAAGGCGTGCGAGATCATTCTTTGCGCTCTCCGTTTCGCGCAACAAAGCGACGGTAGACTGTGATTTCTTATCCAACGCTTCTTCGATAGAATCGACGCACTGCGTCAAAGCGTCTAATTTGTCGTCGACGGCTTTGAGCGTGCCTTGCGTGGACTCGGAGGCGTGAATGAATTCGTTATTGATGTCCAAGCCTCGCCGTTCGATGGCCGAGCGCAAACCTCTGCGCGCGCTCTGATCGTTTTCGATGTAGAATTCAGACAAAGCTTTCAAACACGCCACAGTTTCGCGTCCATCTAATCTAGTATCGAGAACTTTTTTCACCTTCCGCGCGAGTCCAGGTGCGAGCGTCGATGACGACATATTGAACAAAATCTGTTTGGTTGTGGTATGGTATTATTTTGAACCGGAACAAGAGAAAAATGAAGTGTCTCTCGCGAGCTTCCCTCACTTTTTTCCAGTTTGTGTGCTGCGAGAAAAGAGAGGAGAGAGACGCATTGATTTTTTGAAAAAAAGAAAAAGGGAACCGACACACCTTCACGAAGAACGCGCATCATGGATGCTATCATTAGCGTCGCGGGTGCACACGGACTCGATGAAGAATGCGGATGGTAGAAAATGCGATGTCGTCGATAATGTTGGAAGGTGATTTTCCCAGAAGCGAACCGCAAAAAACTCACACTCAAAATTGCTCCGAAAAGCACCAAACGTACGCGACTTGTTTGCGTTCCATTTTAGAAATCTCGAGAAAGAAAAAGGACCGCTCAAAACGACCCTTGCGAGGTTCGCTGCGATTTAACGATGGGAAAACGCGCGTGTGCACGCCGTTTTGTTTCCTGGACGAGAGCGGGGAAGAGATTCCGGTCATTTTCGAGAACGCTTTCGAAGTCGTTCGCGCTTTTTGTTGTTCGTCAAAAAATCAAACGCAAGAAAACGAGGACTGGGAAAAGACAAGAATGGGTGCTCATATTTTAGAAAACGTCGTCCTGCGCGAGTGGAGAATACGTGCGACCACTCCACGAGAGAACGAGAGCGAAAGATGCAACAAGCGAAAATATAACGATAAAGTCGTTGAGAGTATCATTCCTGAAAGAAATAACGAAGAAAAAGAAGAAGAAAGAATCGGTTCCACCCATCACCTCGAGGCGCGTTCGTTTGAACTGATCGTATCGCCATCGAGTGAGAAGGAGAGCGAATCGGCGCTTTTAGAGAGCGAAACGCGATATGAAAACAATGTAAACTACCAAGTAGATGCCAATTTACAGCGTGCGCGCACGAAGACGAAGAAGAGTGATGATGACTCGAAACGGGCAACATCAGCAGCATCGACGGCGACTTCGATTCCATTATTAAGGACGACACGAGATGGGAGCGTTCGGCTCGCATCCATGGAAGAACTTCGTGAAAGTGGGCGATTGGATGTAGTCGACGACGCCGTAAAAGTACCGAAGAAGGTGTCACATCGTATTTCAATCGGTGTTGTTGACGATATGAAAAGTGGAGCTACCGATGTGAATCGCGCGTGCTTCTTAAAAATGACGACACCAATTATTCGCATACCGGATGAGAAGCCTATGTTCTTTGCTCTTTTCCTATCCGTCGGAAAAGCTTCAAGAAATAAAGAAAAAGAGGAGGATGAGGCGATGGATAGGGCGCGTGTAGAGGAATGGGTTATGTTTCAAGGCGAAAGAATGATGGCTTTTTATCCGCTCCTTGCGTGCACGTCAAACTCTCAGCCTCGCAAAGATGGTGAGGTGGACGAAAATGAAAACAGTCCTAAAAACATTCAAAGAACGTGGGGCACGCACTGGGTGAACAACCTTCGATCAGTGAATTTGTACCCAGACGATCCAACGCGCGGCAATCTTCGCGTCCTTTTTGCCACGGAAGGCACCGCGATCGGGTTCAACAGAGTCACTCTGTCGAGCGGTCGTGACGAACAGCGCTCAGACATAGCGAGTGTCTCTTGCGCGTGCGAATCGTGTAAAAATGAACGCACGGTGCATTCGCGCACAGGTATAGTAACGGCTGTAGATTTAGAGGATAATTTCACGTTCACGCTCGATAACCATGTCGTCGTCATGGTTTTGCAGCATTTATTAAGTGTGGATACTATGAACGCAGCTCTCCTTTATCCAGGACTCCAGATTGGTGCGCGAGTGCAAGTTACGCACGGTCATCCTATATACGCAAACATATGCGCTGAAGATGCACAAATCGGAGATTTGAATGGTGTCGACGATTCATGGACAGAAGAAAAACATCTAATCGCACTTGGTGCGTGTGCGAGAACGTTCATAAAAGTAGTCAACCTCGCTCCTTTCCTCGAAGGGCAAGAGGAAGAAGTGCTCGAGGCAAAACAATCGGGAAACTTCTGCACAGATGTAAAAAATCCAACGACTCGACCGTCCATAACCGCGATGCACGCGTTAACTTTCAAAAAACACGCACGAGTTTCTGCATCGCGCAGAGACACGTTGCGAAGTTTGTGCGATTCTCTAGGATTTGGTCTCGCTTTTGAAACTTTGAGTGCGTTTGACGCGCTCTGGATGCGTCTGCCCTCGATGCAAAATGGGGCGTCAAGCGCGACACAAGTGCGAGACTTGCTTACAGTAGCTCGTGAGCCCGATCAAATGTGCTTGACGTTCTTGAACGGTTTCGCGCCGGATACTACAAACGATAAACAAGACTACTCCCCAATCATGAACCGTGCGAGAAGAATGCCGTTATTATTCGCCGTCCTGGCGCTCAACGACTACCGTCGCCAACACATCCACGGTGTTGGCGAGAACACGTCGCACGTTTTTTCACTCGTGCATCCCATGGACGGATTGAAGAATTGTGATCCGTTTCGATTGGCGTACGATGAATGTTTATTCGCGCCAAGGAATCTGGGTGGATTTCGAGAATTTGAACGACACGTAGAATATCCGTCACTCTTGGATGTAGTCACAGAATCTCAAAACACGTTATCGCGCGTGATTATCGCGCGCGAGACGACGGTGCCGTTCAAATCGCGCGAGGACGCGCGTAAGGGAACGAGTAATGGTGGCGCAAAAGATGTGATGATGAAGGATGTTCACATTGTTCATGGATACGATGCTCGACTCCCGAGGGGCCACGTTTTGCGCATCGCGACGTTGCGCTCCTTGCGCACAGACAGAACAAGGAAAGGGCGGGCGTCTCTTTTCATCGCACACTTAGAGCGAGACACGCGTTTCCAGTGGGATCGCTTCACATTGAAGGATGCTTCAGGATGTGTACCTATCGAATTTGAGTTTGAAGATGTTGGGCCGGAAGATATAGGAGCATATTTCAACAAATTGGAAGGGAAGATTGAAGAGTTGCCAACGACGTATCTGGTCGCATTAACAGCGTGGAGAACGTTATGTGAAGGTATTGAAAGTGACAATATTGGACGCGACGACGATGCGTTCGAGCACAGTCGAACGCGCATCTGTGCACGATTGGATGATGTTATTTTCTTGGATGAACGGATTTTCGCGCATTCGCAAAATAATATTTGCGCATCCCGAGAAACGTGCGTTCCTGACCAAAATGCGTTGTCCGTTAAGCAAGCATTGTTTTGGAGTGCACGAGCGCCATCGCACTACGGAAACGGAGCTCTTTGCGTACCCACGCCTACCGATATTGACGTTCGCGGAGTTGTAATAGTCGAACAGCGCGTCACCGGCGACGTGGGCGCTTCTACTACGTTTGGGAATCAGCACAGAAAAAAGCAGCGCGAACTGCAACTCATTTTACAGGATTGTGACGATTCGCGTAACGTGATCAAAATATATTGCAGAAACGCGTTTGCTGGTGGCAATTCTGGATTAGGTTTCGGGGTAGGGGCTACCGTTATCATAAAACGTGTGAATAGATACGTATCGGCGAGAAGTATGAAAGTAACGTACCGCCTGACGGATCGGTCGAGAATCACTGTTATTGAGCCGTGGTTTGTTTCGAAGCATAGAAAAAAGATGATAGAACATGGCCGAAGAGATTATAGCGTCGATGAGAACTCGTATTTGAATGAAAATGAAGATGAAGATGTAGTTGTTGCGAGTCCACCGCAAGTCCCAACTTCTTCCGAATGTTGCAACGCTTTGCAAAATTTACCAAGAGACACGCGATCCTCGTTACGAAGCTTGTCTTGGAACAGTTCCGCAAATCCTGAAGAAGAGGAGTCTCGATCTCAGTTTATATTCACACGCGATGACCGATTGATCTCGATCAGAGCTCGGATATCTGGCGTGACGATGGTTCAATCGAGCTTGACGTGTCCTTCGTGCGACGTGTCGGCGTGTTTGCTCTCAAGACCATCGTCACTGTATATAACCACGGATAATGTTGATCTGTGCAAAGCTACGGAGGCTTGCTTTAAGCAAAAGGCGTCTCCAATTTTTCAGCTCGAACTCAATGTTACGATAGACGATGGAACGGGAGTTGCCGATTGCTGGATTTCAAGCTCGGCCGCGGCTGGCTTACTTCCGGAGAAGATGTATCGCGATATCGTCTCACTCACACGTAAACACGGAAAAGTTGTGGCGAGAACGTCTACGAGTACAGCGGATGAGCGTGAAAATCACGGCGCTTTGGATTTCGGCTACAGCGCGATAGGATATCAAGGGTACACGCTGAGTAAGGTTGACGCGAGACCAATCGTGGAAGCCATCAAGTACATCAACGCTACCCCACACATGCTTTTTGAATGTGCGCGCAACTATAAAGTTCATTCCCATCCACAATACGGTGATACGTTTTGTGCATACGATCGTCCCTCTATGTTTGCTAGGAACGTAAAATGCGGTGGTTTCCCGATGCGCACGATATGTGCCCCTGGCGGTCGTTTACGCGCCGTGAGAGTAACAAACATCGACGTCAAGCTCGAACTTCGTGAGAAATTGCGTCGCTTTCGCCGCAGAGATAGAAACGCGTAACAGAACGCCAACGATAGATTTTTAGATTAGAATAAGGGCGCAAGTAGACTACCAGTAATAATATAATTGTATAAAATAATTTTTAAAGGTGGGTTGTTTTTTTTAATCAACGTCTTCTATTATATCCTCCTCCTCTGCATCTTGAAAGCTATTATCCATCTCATCTATTTCCTCGCGCGTGAATAAACTATCACTATTGATTCTATCCTCTATTTTTCTATATCCTTCCTCGATGATTTTCTTGTATGGTAAATTTGTCGTGACAAACGTGTCGAAGCTGCCCTCGAAAAAGGTATTTCGAAGCCGAAAAGTAGAGCTATTGTCGCGATATTTAGACGACCACATCAATTCTCTCAATCCTTTGCTCGATTCTTCTACTTCTTTTGCTTTTCTGCTCGCACTCGGCGCTCTTAATGGCCTCCATGTTGTTTCTGGTGGTCGAGAGTGCACAGAAACGCAACCGCGGGCAGAGACACTGGAAGCCAATCTATCCAACAATAGCGATTGCGACTGATCAAAGCCATATTTACATCTCTGGCTAGCGCAGCTAAACACGTCCGCATCAGTCGTGTGTTTCAGAAATTGCGACAACGCTTCAATCTTCCTGTTGTCTATAAAATCGGGCGTGTTTTCAAAGAGGAAATCTATAATTGTTCTGGGGGCGGCATCCACTCGCGCTCTATTCAAGGTCATTTCGACATCGGAGTCTAGCGTATCATCCAGCGGCTTTCTTTTGGCGTATAGAAATTTACCGAGCGCGTGGAATAGTGAAATAATCGATTCCTTCTTTCTTTCTCGATCATCATGATCGTCATGATCATGATCATCATCAATACTTGCATCCTTTCGACTGCGTTTCTTCGTATTCGCTCTCTTTTCTGCTGTTTTATCTTTCTCGGCGTAAATATCGCCCACGATGCGCGAATAGAACAACTGAAGAGAAAACACGAGAGAACGCACATCTCCATTACACTCCAGAACTAGGGCTTCGACGCCCTCGAGCATTTTCGACTTTATAGAAGATAAGCGATCGAAATCATCATCTTCGAAAAGACTTTTGATGAAAACGTCATCCGTTGTTTTGGACGAAAATTCCAAGGCAATGACGCGTTTCGCAGCATCTTCAAGCGCTTTCTTCGTGCATGGGTTTAACTTGATCTCAACTAAATATTCAGAAATGTTCTGCCGATTTTGTGCAGTCAAACGCTCCAACTTTTCGTGAATAATCCGCCTGACGAGTTTAAGACCTTCACTGCTCTTGGACTCGTTCGCAAAGGAAAGAGGGTCGCCTTCGCCGATATCTGACGATGATGAGAAAACGACAGGTACTCTATTCTTTGCAGACGTGGATACGAGACCTTCGATTGCTGCTACAAATTTACTTCTGCCGCGTTCATCACCTTGTGCCACGGTCGGGACGTCTCGAATCAAGATAACTGTGCCACTACTTCTCTTGTTGCCACCTTCCAACTTCACCGTCGTCGATATCGCGTTGTACTTTGTTCGATTGAGAAAGTTAACGAAATCGTCTATTTTGCTCGTGTATGAATCGCCATCGTCGAAACGATTATCGTTCGTTATTGAAACATTCTCGTTGTAAACCTTTGGTGCCGGAGGTTTCCACTCGAGCACAGAGAAGTGCTTTTCTTTTGCTAAAGTTACAAAGGCACTGGATTTGCCGCATCCACTCGGACCAGTCAAAAACAACACGGACGGTTTCGACGTTTTACTGCTCTGCCTTTCTAGAAAATCGATCATTCCTTCAGCCTTCTTCTTAGGAACGACAATTTCAGCGCTCGATCGTGGATGATACTTCTCTGGCCACGACGTCGTTAGCGTGTTTGGTCTTGGAATCCCCCCGCTCGTCTGCGTCACTCTCTTTGGTTGTTTTTCCTTTTTTAAATTTGCGACGAGCGTCGACTTCCTCAAGTCCAGACGGCGACCTCCCGGCATCTCTTATTCACGCAACCGTTCGCGCCTTTTGATCACTACTCTCGCATTGTGTTTTGGAAGTGCATTTGAGCTTCAATGACTCTGTATTGCATTACGTGTAAGAGGGAGAGTGACTTGTGGGGTAAGTTGACGAAGAAATTTTTGAAAAACAATCATATAACGAACACAAACGCCATCAACAAACTTCAAAAACCAACACGTTTCCACGTTTTGCGCGTTGCTATTTTTCTAAAACGCCGTTTACAAGCATCTGACCATGGCGGTCAGCGCAGGGAAACGAACCATCGCGAGGAAAATGGCGAACACACAGAACATGGAGCAAGCGAAAAAGAAGAAAGAAGAAGGAGACGGAGAAGAAGAAGAAGAAGAACTCAACGAAACCCCTAACGACGATGGAGGCAATGGAGGCGGCGAAGGTGGAGGTGAGGAGAAAGTTGCCGCCGAGAACAATCACGCAAGGGATGGAAAAGAGGAAGAAAAAGATGACGATGACGAAGAAGATTTATTGCCAGAATCATTCGGACAGAAACAGGCGAAGGATAAGCAACCTCGTCAAGTTGCGGAAAAAGTTTTCGTCGATGTTGAGCTGCTCGCGAAAGATGACTTCAAAGCTGAAAACTGCGTGAACAAGAATTTAATCGTAATTGATTTGAACGGATTACTGATGCAGCGAAGTTTCAGTCCTCTCGGTGCATCTTCTTCCGGTTTCAGAATAGACCAGGATGCTAAAGTAGGTAATTTTTACGTTTACAACAGACCTCACATGAGAGAGTTCCTAGACTTTCTCCACGCCAATTTTACAGTAGGTGTGTGGTCTAGTGCGACAGAGTACAACTCTCGCATGCTCGTGCGCCATCTCTGGGGCAAGAAGAAAGAAAAACAGCTCGCATTCGTTTGGGGTCAAGAGAAATGCACGAACGTTGGGGTTTTCACAGAGCCAAGGGTAAAGCCTGTCTTTTTGAAGGAGCTCGACAAATTATGGTCGTTCAACGCCGTCATGGAGAAGTTTAGGAATGGACGCACGGTTTTGATCGATGACTCTCCCTACAAAGCGGTAAACAATCCAATGCACTCCGCTCTCCATCCGGCTGAGTTCAAAATTGTATTCAAAGAGGGAAATCCTTTGAGCAGTGCTCCTCCTTCTCCTCCTCCTTCTCCTCTTCCCGATACAGTGGTATTAAAGCAAGTGAAAGGAATCAAACGTAATAGCGGTATCGCGCCAAAGTTAGGAAAGAAACGTTTGAAAAAGTTTATAAAGGAAACACGCACTTCGAGCACATTTGACCAACTTTCTGGAAACGACTTTGCACGATTTCAAGTAGAAGAAGATGATGCGCTCGCGCCAGAAGGAGAGTTGCGGTCGTATTTAGCCGAATTAGTAGCAAACGAGAAAGGCGCAGCAGCGTTCATCGAACAAAACCGGTACACCGGAAAGCAAGCTCCGCTCGGACCAATAGAAATAGTGAAAGACATGGTAGCGAAGGCGAAAGAAATCGAAGCCAACGTAGCGAAGGGAATCGTCTTGACATCGCAAATGGTCAAAACACAAGATGCCGCTGAAATAGTATTGGATGATTTGTAAAACCGAAACTCCCCTAGACAACTCTGGTACATTTTGTATGCACTAGGGTGTTGTCAGATTGGAGTCGTCCATCTGCTCACTCTGCTCTTTCATACCGTTGTGTTTCTTTCTTTTTTCTTTTCTACGTGCGCATTTTACAACCCTTTTCTTTTTCTAAACTAAATAATGTTTCGATAAAAATTCACCGGGAACGTCACTCATCACGGCACATTTACGCAGCTCGCTATAAGCTTCATCTCTCATGGATGCCGGACAATCACCGGCGTCGCCGTTGTCAACCGCTTCAGTAGGGATGCCTAGTTTATCTAATTTCGTTGGATCCTTGACGTAAACGTGTAAACCGCCAGGGCATTCTGATTCACCGCCGTTGCATTTTAAGAAGCAGCTCCACGTTCCGGGAGGCCTGCAAAAGCCAGGCAACGCCACTGGCAAAGGATTGTTTGATTTGCACGAACACGCGCCACCGGGCGCTAAATTTGCTGGCTTAATCCCCGTATGTTCTGGACATCCACTCACGCACGGCTCTGCTAACGTCAAAAATCCCTTTTTGGCGAGCTTTTTTATCTGCGCATACTCCAAATCGTAATCGTGGATGGCCACCTTCCCTTTTCTTGGTTTTTCCGCGTTGAAATAATGATGCGAAACGCCATATCCAGGTCTGAAGTGGAACCCATACACGTCCACTTTCACGCAATTGCACAAGGCGAACCAAATGGCAAAATATCCTCCAGTAGGTAACGTTGCAACGTTGGAAGAAACAAACTCAGAGAATTGAGGATCAAACGCGACGAGAGGTTGCTTTGGTGCCTCTTTACGGAATTTGATGTATAGCTGAACGCCTACTTGCGACTGCATTTGCATGACATCGACTTCGTTATCTTCGTGGTACCCCGCGTGGATGGTGTTCACGAAGCGAAGAGTCGTTTTCGTCCCGACTATTTTTTTGTAACCTTCCGTCGGGGCCAGATTGAAGCGAATGACTAAATCCGTCGAGTCGATCGTCGGTCCGAATTTGTACTTTTTCAACATCCCCGCGTTGCCTACCACCGAGCATCGCTTGTACACGCGTCCACGAAAAGGATCTTTAGCCGGAGCAAAACGGACTAAATCCTTACTCACCGGTAAAGCGAACGCGTGCGTACCACCGGAAGCTTTTGGGTTTGTCTGGTATCGCAAAACCATGTCGTCAATTTCTCTCAATCGCTCTCTGTTGACTATGTGGTGTCCTTTAAAAATAGCGTGCATGCCACTCGGCATGTGTTTTGGTTTGTCACATCGTTCACCTTCCCAAAGCGTGACGCACAAACATTTCGATTGCACGCAAACGCCGTGTCGTCCGCACCAATTATCGCCGGCACACGAGCCGTCGTCTACGGCGAAGTCGTGGTCGTTTGATGGCATCATGTGCGTTTCATCCGAACCGCTGAACCCAAAAGCTTGTAAAACTCCTTTTTGTTCTAAACTCTCTACATATTTATCAAACTCAGCGACGTTTCGCAGTCTCGTGTTGTGAATGCGGTCCAAAGCTGCTTTCCTTTGAGCTGAATCACCGAGCGAAGCTGACCCGTAGTTGGTTCCCGCCGAGTACGCGCCGTCCTTCCTCGCCGCGCCCGCTCTGTTACCTCTCAGTCGAGATAAGAGAGACGCGTGATCGCTTTCCACGTTTCCACCGCTACTACTACCACTACCACCAGTTCTGCTCCCGCCCTTCTTCGAACGCCGTCCACCGTGCGCCGCTTTCGACGACGGAATAGAGGAAGAAAGTACCTCGTCGTCATCCTCTTCTTCCTCTCGCGAAGCTGCTTTTTTACCCCCGAACTCGTCGTATACATCCGACGCCGCGATATTATCGCCACCGCTGTTGTTATTATTATTATTATTACTTCCACTGCTACTGCCCGTTTCTACGCTGCTACCACCATCTTCGAGGATATCGTTTTCGTAGTTGTTATTATACTGATGCGAAGAGAGCGAATAGTTCGAGTGCACCTGATCGAATTTATAAAACGCGAGAACTATCGCCACGAAGATCAAGATGAGACGAACGAGCTTGTTTTGTCTCCTGGAAGCCTTCTTACTCGACGTCGGCGGCATTTCTGCCTCAGACTTCCTCGAGTTACCTCGATTTCAGGTTCAACTCAGGAGAGAAGGAATGCGGGTTGAGGGGGAAATCACACAAGAGTGATGAGGAGGACGAGAAGCCCAGAATTTGCAAATTTGAGAAAATGCGTGTGCAAGACGAGAGTGAACACCTACGCGTAAGTACTAAGCAAATCGCTCTGTTTCGAGAAGGAAGAAAAAGCATGCGGTTTTAAACGTGATCATGGCATCGAAAGATATACATACATAGCGGCAAAGAAAAATATTTCATTACAACGATCACATCATCTACTTAATCGAAAACCTTGCACTCTGCGGCGTCTTCGTTACCGTCGCAAAACTCATCCATGCCCGAATCCATCGCAGAGCCAGCTTCTTTACTCGAAGAACTCGTTGCCGAGGCAGAAGGGAACTTTTGATAGTACACGGACTTTGCATCAGAATTGATGGCGCGGACGTCATCCCACTTTTTAGAATCGCTGCCTTCCTTCGCGGCGGCTTCGCACTGTTTGCGTAAGAACACGGAGAACGTGTCCCAGTCGGAAGCGGTTGCCGATAAAATGACGTTACTGCCTCTTTTGACGATGGAAGAATTTTTCAACGTCATCTTCTTCTTGGAAGAAACAGAGGAAGAAGAAGAGATCATCGCCGCGACGGGCACAGAATTCACACGAGCTGCAATCATATTCACGGAAGTAATAACGAAAATCGTTTTTGAGCGTGGATCTTGTGTTTTTGGTAAAAGTTTCAAGATTATTTTGTTGTGTGTGTGGGATTATTTTAACCAGCCTGCCTGCCGAGATTTTTTTCTCAGAACTCACTCTGTCAAGATTTCCGTTTTTCCCGAAGGCTGCTTTTGGACTCACAATGAAAAAAAGAAAAAGATCTCTCTTCTCTGGCGGTTGTCGTCGTTAAAAAAACATGTCGCTTTGGGTAGATAAATATCGTCCAATCGAACTTAATCAGTGCGAGCACGTCAACGCTGGCGTCGCGAATCACTTGAAACAGCTCGTCAAGGATGGAGACTGTCCACACTGTGCGTCCGTTTGTTCTGTTCTTCTCCTTTTGATGGTGGAAATTTCAAACCGACCGTGTTTTGTGTTGCTCGCTTTTCAAAAATTCCTCTTTCTCTTCTTCTTCAACTTTGCATTTGTCGCGCTGCTAACACAACTCTTCGTGACGCTCACCGATGTGTTTTCATCTTCTCTCTATCTTCTACGCAGTGTTATTTTACGGTCCGCCGGGTTCAGGGAAGAAATCGCTCGTCCTCGCGCTTTTGAGCACGATTTTTGGCCCAGGCGCTCACAAGACGAAAGTCGAACAGAAAACGTGGAAAATCGACGCGACGTCGACGAGAAAAATTGAAGTCGATTTAATGACGCAAAGCTCAAACTATCACATTGAAATCAATCCATCAGATGCAGGATATAAAGACAGATACGTTGTGCAGGAGGTCATTAAAGAAATGGCGCGCTCTCGACCAATCGATGCGCAAGGAAACGCAGGATACAAGATACTCGTTCTCACGGAGTGCGATAAGCTTTCAAAAGAGGCGCAACACGGCTTGAGAAGAACGATGGAGAAATATTCATCGGCGTGTAGATTAATTTTAATCGCGGACTCGGTAAATAGAGTGTTAGAGGCGGTGCGCAGTAGATGCTTACCTGTGCGCGTCGCAGCTCCTCGAGCGGAAGAAATTGAAAAGGTCTTGTACGACATCGCTGCCAAGGAAAAATTGACGCTTCCACCGCAGCTCTGTTCAAAAGTAGCGGTCTTTGCAAAACGCGATATGCGCCGGGCTATTTTGGCGCTGGAAGCGTGCAGAGTCGCTAATTATCCATTCAAAGAAACACAGTCTGTACAAACGACGGATTGGGAGTTGTACATCGCGCAAATCGCCGCTGAAATTTTAGCCGAGCAAAGTCCGAAACGTCTTTTGCAAGTTCGCGGTCGTATTTACGAGCTTCTCGTGAACTGCATTCCGCCGACTTTGATTTTCCAGACGCTTTGCTTTTACTTATCGAAGCGATTAGACGACGAGATGAAACACGAAGTCATTCGTTGGTCTGCTCACTTCGAACATAAACTCCAGCTCGGCTCGAAAGCAATCATGCACATAGAGGCGTTCATCGCGCAGTTCATGGCTACGTATAAAAGGAAGCTGATTTCTGCGTTTGCATAGAATTGTACCTAGATAGAGAATATGAATGCATACACACGTACTCGACAATAGTAGGACGAGGTTTTTTTTGTACTCGTATTGTTCGCAAAATACAAAAGTCGCAAGAGATTACAAATTCTATTTTGAGTCAACTAAATCACCGTTCTATTGCTTTTCATCTTTAGCCGCTTCACTAGATTTCGTTGTTGTCGTCGTCGATTCGATCGCTACCGTGTAGATTTGTTGCAGAAACCCGGCTATAGCTCCGAGAACTGCGCCGGAGATGATCAACGTCATCTCGTCCTCTTCGAATATTGGATGTAAGACTCTTTCAAACTCCTTGGGAGTCATGAGTTCCATGCGCTCACGCATGAGCTCCTTCAACGCGAGAGTCTTATCCGTGTATTCATGCAATACTTCCACGTGTTTTGGTAACTCGTTCGAGAGTTCTGCACTAATTGATTGGATAATTTGCACATCCGTCGTGGTTTCCCCTAGTGAATCTAATCCTCGCTCCAAGCCTTCTTTCGTTACGAAATCTTTCGTGTACGTTTCGAGCATGTGGTCAAACTCTGGACGTTTTCGGCCGGTGAAAATATTGTTCCAAATCTTTTCGCTCGTCAATACGTTTTCTGCGAGATGGTCGCTAAACTCACCCGAAACTTCGTGTTGTCTTTGGAGGAACAAACCTTGCAGTTTGAACCCGCAAAAATACACCGGTTCTATTGGCTCAAATATCAACTTTAACGCTATCCAGTTCGTCAAGTACCCAACGATTGTGCCACCAACTGTCAAGGTCCACGGATTATCGTAAAACATCCACACCACCATTTGAACCAGACCGAGTAAAAATCCAAAAAAGAATCCAGAATCTGTGAGAAACTTCAATTCAGCGCGTCCGCATCGCTGGAACAGTTCGCACAGAACTGATCGATCCACGCTCATTTCCGTAACTACTAACTCCTTCAAATCAATAACTCGATCAACGTTCGCTTGTAATAAAACGACAAATCCGGCGAGGTATTTAGAGACGACAGATTCGTGCAACTCCGAAAGTAAAGGTCCAGGAAGTGTAGGAACGGCATTTTTTGCTATATCCATCGCCCAGGGAAATTTGTTCAGCGTGAGCGTACTCGCCACGGCGTGAGCGATTTCCGGAATTCTAGTGAAAAGTAAATTTGATATATCCTCTGGACTCAACCGCAAGAACGTCTGAGATACGTCTATCAACTTTTCCGTGACCATGGTGACCATTGTAAATGCCATGCGCGGCGCCTTTGCCGGCACGATGCCTTGCCACCCAAGTGCTCCCAGAGGACTCAACACATCGAATCCGTACAAACTCCCTTCCAACGCTCGCCAAAGTGCGGGCCCCCAAAATACTACTGGATAAAAGATCATTTTCACCGCGAGCCAATTCGTGATGTAACCGACGAATGCGGCGACGACCGGAATAAACATCGCGCCCCTAGGATTCGCTTTAAATTTACCCACCGCTCGAGCAATGGCTTTTTTCAGGTACCCACCAATTCTAACACCTTCATCACTACTACTGCTATCCATGCTACTAATGGCGCTACTACTGCTGCTATTGATTTCGTTCTTATGGCGCATAAATGCTGTCAGCTTCTTGAAGTTTCCAAACACAAAGCGCATACACGCAATCATGGCGACGCGTTGAGAGAAAAGCAGAATGCCAGACGTGAAACCGGAACTAAAACCAGGAATATTGATTGGTTTACCAAAATACATTCTGGCACCATACACGACAAGCGCTACGACGACGAGCGAAATCAAGAACGCGCGAGCGACTGCTTTCATGATTTGCGCGATTGGTGTCGATCTTTTTGTTGTTGTTGTCATCTCCTGCGCGTCGTTGCTTCCCTGGTCCGCGGGCGTCGCAAAAGTCTTCACGCATTCACCCCTGTGACGACTCCATGGCACACTCACGTTCTCATTTTGTTCGCTTTTGCTTGCGATAGCGAAAACTGTGGTATTTCTATCTCGTCTTTCTCGTATTCTTCCATTCATTCTTATTATTTGTTCGCGTTCCGTGCAATTTTTCCTCGAGTAACGACAGAGGAGAGGCAAAGAAGTGACATTTTTCCTTTGCCTTTTCCCCTTCCCGGTTGCAGATGCATTCCAAGATGCTCTGGACGCCGGATTAATACAAACGCGCATTTGAATAGTATTTATGGGCTAGCACAAGCTGGTTGTACAGTGAAGAGAAGAGCCTTCGTTCACTTCCTCGTTATTCTTGTCGCTGTTCTTTGATAGAATGCGAAGTCGTTATATTCTTCCTGCTCTCTCTTTTGTTTTCTGCGTATTATAATCTCCTCGCGATGTCTTTTTGAAAGCGACGGATGAGTTGTGTGTATGAGTGAGTGTGTGATCAAAATAAAAAACACTCGTATTTGGTATCCTCGAGTGATTGTAATCAGATCGAACCGCGCGATGTCGAAGTCGTAAAAGCGCGCGCGCGCGTTTGTTTTCTTCCAAAGTTTTTGAAGTTTTTTTTTGCGAAGTTTGGATCCGGACCTTTTGATGAGATGTCCTTACTATTTCGTTTTTCCCCTCCCACAACCTCCTCTCTTCCCTTCTTTCGTTACCAAAAAAGCATGTCCAGAACAGACGACGCCGACGAAGAAGGAGCGGAAGGAAGCGATGACGCGTTTCTTTCCGATTACGAGGCCTACGTTGATCCAGGACCAGAACCAGAGCTTTCGAGCGCGTACGAAGTAATTTCTGTTCCGCTGCACAAGCATAAAATTATTGACAACGAAGACGCGGAAGGAAAAGACGACGAAGATAGAGAAGAAGACAATCTAGAAGATAGTAATCGCATGCACGTAGAATTAGGGGTACCTGAGCGCAGAGGTGAGGGATTAAATGCGCACGTAGTGTTTGGCGTTTCGTATTGGACGACGTTACCGAAGTATGCCAGAAAATCTGGTTTAGTTCGACGACGGTTCTCACAGTTTAATAAGCTGTATCAAGCTTTAGTCGAAGAAGTCGCCGGTGTGATCGTACCAACGTTACCACCAAAGACCACGTTTCCTTTGGACGATCCAAACGCACCCGCGATAACATCACGCGCGACATTATTGAGAGTATTTATAGCGAAGATCTCGATGCATCCTCTTCTGTCGCGCTCGCAGGCTTTGCACGATTTTCTCGACTGCTCCAAGAGCAATACGGCGTATAACAAGGTGAAGCACTCGACAACGAAAGATGTTAAAAAGAAAACTACATCGGCACTTTCATCTATTTTTGGTAGCGTTACGAATGCGATTTCATCCATCAACGATACGATTGCGAGTAAAACTTCAGACGGTGAATTCGGCGGTGGCTCGCATCTGTTTGACGTGGAAGGAATGCTTCGCGAACCGGCGTTGCACTCGGAGGTGTGTCAATACATATCTTCACTTCGCGAAAGAACGGAGAAAATGCTCGCCTCGGCGAAGAAAGTAATCAAACATAAAGAGAAAACGACGGAGTATTTTTCGGATTTGTCCACTGTGTTTAACACCATGCAAGAGCACGAAACGAGAGGAGTAGAAATCATAGAACGAATTTCCGTGGCGGCCAAGGCGAAGAACCAGTCGACGACATCTGCATCATCATCGCGACAGGGCATTTGTTGGCGTAAGGCTGCAAAGACATTCGCTCGGATAGCGCAAATTGACGATACCCCGGAAACCACCGAGCTCAAGCACGATAGAAACAGATTATTCCTTGAAAAGATTAGCGAGTCTTTGCAACTGATCATGGAGGTTGTCAACGCGCTCGCGGCGAGGAAAAAAATAGTAGACGAATACAACCACACGTTACAAAGCATAGCGAGGAACCAGTATAAGATTTCTTCCCTGGGTTTCCCAGAGGCTGGGCCGAAACGGGAGGAAAAAAGAAGACTCGAGTTGAAAGTAGCCGATTATCGAGTCAAGAAAACGACGTTGTTTAAAAAGTACGAGACCGCCAAGGCGAATATGGAGAACGAGTTGCTCTGGTTCCACACCGAACTTTCCAAGTCCCTCGGAAGTTCGTTGCGATTGTTTGTCATGACGCAAGGTGCAGAGGCTGGAGAATTGCACAGAAGTTTACTACAAATTTAGCTTCATTGAATTGTATATAATGTAAGATATGAACTCTCAGCAGCGTTGTTTGTTTGTTTGTTTGTTTTGATATTTCTATATCATAGGTGTTTTTGACCAGCTTATGTGACTGGCAAGGGAAGCAAGCTGTGGCTTTTCGAGCTTGTTTTGGGAAGTGTGTGTTAGTTACTCCATAAAAAGCGGAATCCTTCTCTCTCTCTTTTCCCCAACTAAAGAACGAGATGAGCTCGAGAGATTCTGAAGTGATGGTCGACATGTCCAAGAACAACGGAGGAGAATATCGTTCTTCAAAGTCGTCGTCGCTATTCGCGACCGTCTATAACGGAGTACACACAATTGTTTTGCTCGTCGCGTTCTCTCTTTCGGTTTACGCCGCAAAAACTGTTCGGGATTTTGAGAACGACACTAAAACCACAGTGCGATTCTCGATTGGAAAACCATCTTCTTTATCAAGTAACGAGGAATCGTTTTCATTCTTTCGAGGATCTGGTGTTTGGCACGATAAGCGGGATCTTGAAGTCGCGCGCTCGGATTTCCAAGCCGTCTCTATTGAAGGAGACGGGACGGATTTCGTGTATATTTTCGGAGGCAAAGATGCGAGTGGGGCGTACCTCAAAACCGCTCTCAAATACGATACAGTCAATGATTTATACGTTTCGATGGGTGATATGCCACAAGCGAGAGCGCGATATGCCGCAGCTGTCATGAAGAACGACAATAATCAAGATGAAATTTGGGTTCTTGGCGGTATCTCTGCGGTTACCCCGGATGGCACCGAATATGGACAAGACGAGGACGAGCTCTGTCCGATGGTTTACAACGTCGCCACTAACACGTGGAGGACGGAATCAGGAGAACGGTGCTTACCATCGGTCGTTAAAGATGCTTGTGCGGCCACTGGATCCAACAACGCTATTTACCTCATGGGTGGTTACGGAGCAGACTATTCTATACTAAACTCGGTGTACAAGCTCAACGGGCCGTTGTCAACCGCGTGGGTCAAAACTTCCGATCTCCCAGATCCAAGAGGTGATGTGACCTGCGCTGCGTTGAAAGATAAAATTTATCTCGCAGGAGGCTGGCACGACCCGAGCGGCGAATACAAGTTTGTGAGTCAGTCAGCGCTCTTTTCGCTCGAAGTGTCGACGGACGTTTGGACGTCGACGCACTCGGAAATGAAACACAGCAGAGGCGACTTTCAACTCGTCGCCAATCCAAGTACAAACTCCTTGCTTGCAATTGGGGGCGAAACGAACACCACAGACAACAGCGCAACACAGCTTGCCACACACCATGTCGAGGAATACTTTGTTGCTCACGACGATTGGGAGGTTCGCCAAATGATTCCCACCGCAAGATTTCGATTCGGAGCTGCGTTCAAAAATGGCATTTTCCACGCATTTGGGGGTCACGTGCACGGAGGCAACGAGGCCGACGCCTTAACTTCCCACGAGGCGTACTATCCACTCGATCACCCAGATGTCTGGGTGACGGTAACGAATTCGTAAAGTAAACATCACATATTTGATGATGACGCACTTTTATCCGATTTTTGGCGTGTAAGTAGTTAAAGCTATAGATAAATCGGGGTCGAGGTTTTGCTTCGAGCGCATTCTCGATCAGAGCACTTTTTTAAAACAGGTTTTTTGGCTTCTAGATAACTACGTAGACAAAACCTTACATATGAATTAACATATACGTTTCTTCTCATCGATTGACATCGTGTGTGATGATTATAATGTTTCTGTGTTGTAATTGTTGATTTAAAAAAAAATGATTGGATGATTGAACTGAGAACAAACGCGGGTGTAAATTTTACTGTTTTGAGACGCCGTTTCCAAATCGTTTCTCGCATTTATTATAAGTATTACAACTTCAATTTGTTCATTTTATCTTTGCTTTTTTACAACATGCTCGTGCTGACCATTTTGTAGTTCTTGTCCAAGCGCTGGATCAAGTCCTTCGCCATATCCGGACCGGTGCACTCGCATTCGACAGTTACCAACACCGAGTGACTTTCTTCGCCAAGACGTGCGCGGTCGTGGTTGATGTGCTTTATGCTCGCTCCCGCATCCGCGATGACCGCGCACAATCCCGCAATACCCCCCGGACGATCACTCACAACGGCTTCAAATTTGATGAGTCTCCCATCGGCGACCAAACCGCGCTCAATGCAGTATCCTAATGTGCTCGTATCAATGTTACCTCCGCACAAGGCAACTGCCACAGTTTTCCCTTTCAATTGCGGTATCTTGTTTGCCAAAATGCCCGCTAACCCCGAAGCGCCCGCACCTTCTTGAACGAGTTTCTCCAACTCCACCAATCGCAAAAGCGCAGTCGCGATATCTCTCTCTGAAACGGTCACCATGATGTCGATTAAATCTTTGCACGTCTCGAAGGATCGCGGTCCCACGGTCGGCACCGCTAAGCCATCCGCCAAAGTAGCTCCGGAGGGAACGAGCGTTGGTTTACCAGCCTTTAACGCCGCGCTCATGGATTGGCATCGATCAGCTTCAACGCCAACGACTAAACAATCCGGCTTCAACGTTTTGATGGCCAAAGCGCAACCGGCGATCAAACCGGCGCCTCCAACCGGTATGACAATCGCATCCACATCTTTGACGTCTTCTAAAATCTCCAAAGCCATTGAGCCCGCACCAGAGATGATTTCGAAATCATCGAAACCGTTGATATACTTCAACCCCTCCTTCTTTTCGTACTCTTCTTTGCCGTACTTTGCGGCGTCTGCAATCGTCGCGCCGTGGAGGATAACTCTCGCGTTCAACTCTCTGCACTTGGTAATTTTCGTCAACGGGGCAATCGAAGGCATAATAACCGTTACTGGAATGCCGAGTTTAGAGCCGTGGTAGGCCAACGCCAACGCGTGGTTACCAGCGGATGCAGCAACGACACCTTTTTTCTTCTGAGCTTCCGACAAGGACATCAAAGCGTTTCTCGCGCCTCTTTCTTTGAAACTCCCGGTGCGTTGCTCCCACTCGTGCTTGAAGAAAATTCTGCTTCCGGTGATCTTGGACATGGCGTGAGACTCCACGCATCTCGTTCGGACCACACCTGTTTGTTTCAAGTCGATGAGAATGGTGATCGCGATGATGATGATGATAATGTGAGAGTCAGTCAGTTCATCGTTGAAGCGCGTTCACTCAAAGAGACACTCGTATTTTATATTTTTGAGAGGGACGAAAAAGGCAGACAATGGCAGACACAGAACAGAAGTGCTTTTTTTCCCAGATCCAGGCACCCAAAAACAATCAAGAAGGCAAAATTCAGGAAGGAAAGATTAGTGGCACCCATCTCTCTCTCTCTCGACGAATTGGATATCCAAAAATCTAATCTGAACAAAACAACGAGGAAGAGAGAGGAAACGTACCTGAACTGATTCGGAAGTGCGCGGTGGAAATATCCTCGAAAGATGGAACGTCCTGACCGTTGACAATTTTGCGATCTTCTTTTTTCGGTGGGTTCGGTGGGGCCGTCGGTGCGGATGCCGAAGAAGTTGGTGGTGGAGAGTTTGCCTTTTCAACGTTGGCAGAAGACGCGCGCGTGATTTGGTTACGTCGAAGATATTGCTTTTGTTGCTTGCGCGTCAACGAACTCGTCGTCGTCGTCGTCGAGCTGAACTGGTTGGTTAATGATTGTGTCGCGAACATTATGGTTTCTCTTTTGAAGAAGAAAAGTGCGAGCGCGCGCGCGTTCACAAAGAATTTTTGTGGCGAAAAGGCGAACTCTCTCTCTTTCAACGGTGACACGTCGGTCGGTCGGTGTGACTTGGAAAATTTTTTTTTTTAGCAATCTGGTCGTCTTCTTATACTCGTATTTAGATTTTTTGTAGTATGATATAGGTTGACTCACTTAAAAAAACTACTCAAACACACACACTCACGCAGACACACTCAACACGCACTCGCACGAATCGCATCTACGCAATTCGATTTCGATTCCTAAACTCATATAAGTTTTATAGTATTAGCATATTAATTTTCATAAGTCGCTCTCCTCTCAAGAAAAGCTCTCTTGTGCAACTTCTCTATAAAGTTTTTTAAAATACACGACAAAAGGGCGCGTTTCTTTCTTACGCTTGGTGAGCGATTCTATCGAGAAGCTTCCAGTTATCAGCGATGATAGTCGTAGACGGACTCGATCGGTACAAAATACCTTGAGCTTTCGCCCACGCTTTCAAAATCGGTCGCAATTTGTGATAGTTGTATCTCGGCATAGTTGGGAAGAGGTGGTGCTCGAGTTGCGTGTCCATACCGCCCCAGATCCAGGTTTCGAGCGGACCAAATACAGTTTCAGCGTCTCTGGTAGATCTAAACTGGCCATCGACGTATTCACCAGCGTTGGAGGCATCCATGATCTCCTCAGATTGATGCGTCGCGCTGACCAAAGAGCCGACGATAAAACCGCCCAACGTGACCGAGCCGATCGCGACTTGCCACGGCATGCACGTCGCCAACCAGACGTAGTTCAAACCAATGAGAATGATTTCCTTCCACCTCTTTTCTCTCCACGCAACTTTGATAGAGTGAGATCTCCAGAGCCAGTACATGATGGACAACAAAGGGTAGCCGTAGATGTGTTGCCACTTGCGCAAGGGAGAGTCTGGTCTACCGGACTCTTTCGGGTGTCTGAGATAGAAAAATGGTTCCATCATGACATCACCGTCCATGTCCTCTTCGTTCGTAAACGTGTGATGCATGGAGTGCTTTTGCGTCCACCACTCAACAGAGTGGCCGTTCAACAAAGTCGGCATGTATCTCATGGAATCGCATAATTTGCCTCTGCCGTGGACGTAGTCGTGACCGAGCCAACCGGCTTGGACCGCGCCGAGGGCCAAGAGCACAGTGGCAATAATCGGGTGCGAGTACGCGACAGCGGTTCCGACGCCGTACAAAGCGACAACTTGCGACAACGCCCAGATTTCCTTGACTGCGTTTCTCTTAAAAAATCCATCAGCTTCGAGCTTCTTTCTAAATTCTCTGAAACCCATGGAGATTTCGTATTGTCGCGCCGTCGGGAGCTTGGACGTATCCGCCGGCGGGTCACACTTTGGTAACTTCTTGAGTCTTCGAAGGGCTAAGTCGGCACCGTTCGGGCCGTACGAGTGTAACGCATAGAAGGCATCCGTGGCATCTCTACCGTCAAAAAAGTGGATCCATCTTTCACCTCCCGGATGCGCCTTCGCCCACCCTCTGGCGTCGTACCACACGTCGTCGATCTTTAATCGTACTGGTTCGCACTTTTTTGGGTCCGGATTTCTCACATCGCACTCATCCGGCACTTCGTCGACGTCCAAAACAACCGTCCCAGAGAAGCCATCCTCGTCTGTGGAAGATTTACCGACGATTCGAGATCTCAACGCGGAAGAGGAATTCACTCTCATCGATGACGTATGACTGTTCGAGCCGATGCTGACTCGTCTTTGTTGCTGCTGCGCTTTCGTCGTCGTCGTTCGGTTCGATCTAACATTTCTGCGACTACTCGTTCTCAACGAAGATGAAGAGGCGACAATCGTCGTCTTCGATCCAAAAGAGATCGCTTGAGAAGACATGATTGTGTTCTGTATATATTTATTTCTGCACAAGGACCACTTTTCTGCTTATCGCTTTAAAAAAGGCGTGATGTCAAAATTCTTCTCTTCCTCTCTTTCTCTCTAAAAACTCTCACTTCACGTATGCTTTTCTTTCAGCTGCGCGCAGAAAGAAACGTCGAAATAAAAGGTTTTCTGGTTGATGTTCGGGATGAGCGTCTCACTCGTCCGTCTCGTCGCGAAAGTTATGACGTATTCCAAATCTGTGAACTCTCGTGACTCACCGCGATGGAAATTGAAAAAGAGCTTTCCAAAGTCGGTCTCTTTTTGCTTTTTTTTTTCCTTCGAGATTTGCGCTATCTCTTCCTTCGCTCTGCGGTCGAAAAAAGACGACGACACGAAGCGGCTGTGGGCAGAGAACTCCTTTTCTTTGCGAAAGAGTGAACAAATAATAGGTGTCCTCACACTTAGCGTTCTCTTCCGACACCAACGACGACGACGACGACGACGACGACGATGATGATGGAAGAGTGTAAAGATTCCGCGAGAGTCAACCAGGCTTCGACGGCAACGACAACAGCGAAGGCGACGACGAGGACGAACGCCGAGAGGATATTCACAGGAGCTAAAGAATGTGCGGTGGAAATGGACCACGGAGGAAGGGAGAAGCGCCACGATGCCTTTGAAGACGAAGATGTAGAGTACGAGGACGACGAAAAAAACTCCTCGGAGAGATCCTCGTCGCTCATGCGAGACGAAGCGGAGAGAGGAGATGTCATCCTCACCGGGTGCGAGGGAGGAGTCGTTCTCGGAGAGGAGGAAGACGACGTCTCAAGAGAGCGACGCATGAACCTCGTGGAGGAATGCGTGAGAGATTTACTCTCTGGTCTCGGCGAAGACGTCAAGCGGGAAGGCCTCTTGGATACACCGAAAAGAGTTGCAAAAGCCATGACGTTCGCCATGAAAGGATATGGAAAAACTGCCCGCGATGCGCTCGGTACCGCGCTATTTCAAGAGCCCACACTTTCGAGACCGATAACGATGACGGAAAAAAATTCGACCGGAGAGGAAGAAGAAAGCGCAGTAGAATCACAAAAAGAAAGACACAAAAAACAAGAAGGCGAAGACGCGTCTGTAATTTTAGTACGCGACGTTCCAATATTTTCCACATCTTCGACTTCTATGATGCCTTTTTACGGCGTCTTGCACGTAGGTTACGTTCCGAAAGACGGATACATTCTTGGATTGAGTAAAGTTGCGCGCGTGGCGGAAGTGTTTGCTCGAAGAATGCAAAATCCAGATGGTTTAGCGCGAGAAATTGCGGAAGCCGTTGGAGAAGTTGCATGCGCTTCGGGCGTTGGGGTCATTTTGGAAACCACGCAATTAGGACCGAGGAAACTTGATGCGAGTGCGTCATCTGCCCGAAATGTGACTCGTTACGGCGTCGGATGTTTGAGCGTGAGCACAGGTGGAGAGAAGTTTGATCGTCCTTTGGGGATGACGAACGATACGGAAGATTACGAAGATGAAGAGTGTTGCGAAGGAAGATGGGCCGAATTCGAAGGGTTACTCGGTATGGGTCGCGCGAAGATCCAAGAAACTTTGTTACCTTCGGGAAGCAGTTCGCAGAGGAGCACGTCGTCGTCAGAGCGGGAACGTTTGAAAGCTCCACCCAAAAAAGCTCTCGAAGCTTCGGTTCGACTTCTCAAAGCGATTGGTTTAAAATCAGCCAACGAAGCTTCAACTAGCACTAGTAGCGAAAGTCTTCTCGTTGATAGCGGAGACGACGACGACGACGACGACGACGAAGATGACGATGACGAGTGTGTTGATGACGATATTGCCATGCGAGACAACAACTCTGCTTTGGCAGATGATATCTCGCTGTCATCATACACTTCGTTTGAAGGTAGAACACAAACTCCGCCTTCGCCTTCTAATTTATCAACATCACTCGTAGCAAATGATAGAACAAGAAACGATAAAAAGAATAGCAAGAATATCCACAAGAGAATGCCATCATCTGTGGTGAGATGCAGAAGTATTGATGAACCTTTTTCACTAGCGCGTTGCGCTTTCAACTATGCTTCCATGATGAGCGAATCGGTTTGTGGAAGAGACGTTTCTTTAGAGCAGACGGTGCGACAGAATGCATCGATGTCGTCCTCGTCATCTCCAACGTCTGCTTTTGGGCGGTGTTTTAGTTCCACATCGACGTCTGACGTCACCGAACTTAAGATTGAGCGAGATTTACTCTTGACGACGACGTGTGAACACCACTTGTTACCTTTTCATGGTGTCGTTCATGTAGCGTACTGGCACTCTCCGGGTCTCGAACTCGATAGAAAATTAGTTCAAGCAATAGTGTCTAGACAAGGAAGTCGTCTGCAAGTGCAAGAACGACTCACTTCGGATTTAGCTGATGATTTTGAGAGAGTTATTGGTAGTCACGCAAACGCAGATGCGGCTGGCGTGATGATTTGTATCTCCGCAGTGCACATGTGCATGGCTTCTAGAGGCGTTGAAAAAACCGGCAGCTCGACGTGCACGGTAGCAACGAGAGGTAAGTTCACATCCTCTGCCATAGCCCGCTCGAAAGTCTGGCAAAGTTTGTAATGAATTGCAAAATTATAATACATAAACAGTACGGCCGCTTTTTTGTTTCCTCGAGCACACGCGTGTATTGTAAGTATGATTTTCAATATTTTTCTACTAGATTTTGTTATATTACCAAATATGCTAAGATTAAATTAGAACGCCAATCGAGTGAAAAACCAGCGGTTTTTGCCCGTCTTGAACTTCTCCTCGAACAACTTTTTAGACTCCTTTTGCGCCGCAACTTTCTTGGTCGCGTCGTCCAAGACATCCGGCGTCACAACCCCCTTCAAGTCAACATCTAACGAGTACCGAGTCGGCATGAGGTGGTTCAAGTTGATGTACTTGATGAAAGTCTTGCATCTAGATCGTTTGTCTTGCTTCTTTTGGTCCATCTTTCTCGTGATCTTTCTCGGCACGGTTCTCAAACCGCACACCAAAGCGTGTCCGTACGGACGAGCGTTAGTACCTTCGTCGTTGCATTTGACAATCACCGCCTTCTTGCCCGCATATCGGCCATTGGTGACAACGACAACTTTACCGCCTGCGCGCGAATGAAAAGAGAGGAAGAAAAGAGACAACGGGTCAGTTTACTTTCATATACAGAAGAAGGCTACTCGCGATCTCCGTGGAAGGAGTGAAGGAGAATTCTGTTCTAGAGGGAGAGAGAGAGAGACAGGACTCGAGAGGAGCCGCAAATCGAGGAGAAGATGTAGACAGCCGTGGTCGGAACTATCGCACTCGCGAACGTTGAATCGATCACATGCACGCGCAATCAGGTCCAAAACGCATTTGAGCGCGTATTTTGACCGCGCAAACGACCCTGCGACGATTCCATCCGCAACACAGAGCGCGATTCCGAACCGAGAAAAAGACCCGCTCAGTTTGAGCAGGGCTTCTTTCCGAAAGAAAACACATCCGGAATCGGCGCGCGCTACGCACATCGCGAGAAATACCATCGGTCGCACACCGCGGATAACTACTTCAAATCATTCGTACCTTTCAAAAATTTAACCATTACGTATGTTTAGATGTGTGTGTACGTGTGTGTGAAGCCAAAGCCGCTCTTCGAGACGCTTTTTTTGTGGGATGTTTTTGGACAGATGCCCCTTCCTCCTTTTTTTTGTTTCGCTTTTTTTTTCGGCAATTTCGGCCGGGGCCGTCTTCCTCCTTGTCGCCCCCCGCCGCTGCTTTCTACTCTTCTTCACAAATCGTGTTTTATATAAAGAAAGAATAAAAGAAGAACAGAAATGTCTTACCGGTTGAGCAACGTTTCGCGTCACATGGCTCGATTCATGCGAACACCATCATCGTCAACGTCTTCATCCGCGCGCGGTAGTAGTAATAGCAGTAGTTTTCATGGTAGCTCGTCGTCCTCTCGACAAAAACAAATTTCCTGTAACAACAACAACGGCTTTGGCATCGTTTCGCGTCCAACGAACAGCAACACCGGCATCGGAAGTTTGCGGCAGTTTGCGGACCTCGCAGCCGCGCAAAAGAACAGTCAACAAAATGCTCGAGTGGTTGCATTCGCTCTTGAAGCGTTGAAATTTGAAGCAGCGAGGACGACGGCGACAACGAACTTAAACTTGGTAGACTTAGACGAGATAGTTCTCTCGACTGATTCTATCGGCTTATTTGAGGAGATTGAGGATACATAACATGGGCTTCACACATGAATGCGTTCGCGATAGTGATGGTACCTACTAGTTACTAATAATATGACTACATTTAAACGCAATTGTCTTCTTCTTTTCCACGCCAGAGCTCTTTTCTCGGCGAGTTCTTTAACTCACACTTTTGTTGGTAAGAGCAGCGCTAAACCTCTCCCGGGGCCCGGTGACGGAGGTGGCGGTAAAGTCATGCCTTCGACAAATAGCATGAACTTTTTCATGCCAGAGATATTCCACCGAGGAGCTCCTCCTCCTCCTCCTCCTCCTCCTCCTCCTTCTCCGTGATCGACCATACTATCTTCAGCGCTGCCTGCAGTCGTCCCCGCGTTATCGTCGCTCGACGAAGTGACAGAGAAACCGATTTTCTTCAAGTGCTCATTCATGACATTCAGAACTTTGTCGTAATTTTTTCGCTCGACGTTTTCCCGGTAAAGCCTCGTTTCGCCGGTTGTCGTTACGCGTATGATGACGCATCCGTAACATTGCACAATTACTTCACCTGTTGCATCATCTTTCTTAGCCGGGAACTGATTGCAAAGCGAAGCCTTCAACCTGGCTCTCCCTCTACCTCTGTTGTTGAAGTCTCTGTTGTCGTAAAACCCTCTTCCTGTTCCTCTCCCGCCTCTTCCTCCTCTGTTATTATTATTATTATTGTAGTTGTTGTTATTATGGTAATTGTTATGAACGCGAAAAGTAGTTGGCGAGCGTGAATTTTCCTTTCGAATGGTTTTCGCCGGTTCCAATCTATCCAAAACGCTCTTCTTTGTCTTTGTCGTCGTCTTGCTCTTCTTCCCCTCCGCGCCGTCGTCGTTGCCGTCGGTTTCCATCATTTTAGACACCATTGTGATTAGTTAAATAAGTCGATTATTATAGGAGAGGTGTTTGCTGTCTTCGAATTCGAATAAAATAATGACAATTAAGGGGGGTTATATATTTATGATTATGCACGTGTTTTTTGCCTTTCGCACGTGTGTGCGAGAAACGCTTGGTTCCTCCTCAAAAAAACAATCGCACAAACCATATATGTCTTCAGCTATTTTACGCTCCTCTTTTGCGACATCTGTACGCACCACTTTCACCAAATCGCAAAGAACTACCACTAAACGCTCGGTCATGACAAAAGCTGTACGTCGTTTTTAAACCGCTCGTGAAATCGAATCAAAAATCCGCTTCGTTCTCGTTACAATTTTATACAGGAAAAAGGCAATAATTTTTGATCGGTTTCTCCGGGGGTTGGGTTTGAAGAAAAGCATAAACTTTAAACCGACGACTCGTCTCTTTCCGAACAAATAAACAAACAAACACTCACGCGTGATATCCTCACATTCTTCTCATAGGTTACCATCACGGAAGGCGTCGGTACGTTGTTGTTGACGTAGTTGCTCACGTTTGCACGTTTTTTTCTTCTTTTTTTTTCTCTTTTTTTCGTCGTCCCCTGTCTTGCTGCCAGTTTTCCCGGGAAGAATTCTTTTCCTTCTCCTCGGGATGCGGGGATATTTTTGTTTCTTCAGCTCTCAAAAGCTCACCGAAACAAAACGCTTCCATTTACAGAATTCGACACGGTCGCTCGCGAATGGCGCATGAAATGGTCTCCAGACGATGACAAGGCTTCTTTAGCCGCCGCTCAAAAAGTGTTGGAAAAGCAACTCGCGACGGTGAAGGCTGTCAAAGGCGTCAAGAGTGTCCAAAGAGTCGTTTGCGGTGGATGCATGGACTTCAAGGTTATCGTTGCTTTGGACGGCGACTCTTTCGGCGAATGGGAAGCCGCTGGTTTTGCGCCGGAAGCTGATTTCCTCAAGGAAGTGGGAGCCATCAAAGGTATTCAACAAGTTGAGACTCAAACCTTCACGTTGATGCCGATGTAAACGCGCAAATAATATGAGAAAGAGCTCTTCGCTTCTCCTTTTATTCCACGAGGACAGTGAAAGAAAGTGTCTTTTTGTAATGAACATCAATCACGGCATACACGAATCGAATGTAACTCTGTGTCTCGTTTCAATGCGATGAAACTTTGAAACCAACTTAACTCCTTTTGCCGCTTTTGCTTGCGTTCATACGTCTCGTCGTACAACTCCACACGTTCGTGTTTTCTTTTTTTGCCGATTTGCCCCTTTTAGTGGTCAGCTCTCTCTGGTGGTCTGGTGGTGACTTTTCACATTTTCCAACACCCTTGGATCTCCACTTTTTTTTTCCCGCGCGAGCAGAAAGAACACACATGGATACTTCCATCGATACCGCGCTTGGCGCGTCCACGGGCATCTCCACGATTGATGCGATCCCGAACGTCGAGGTACGTCGTCGTCGTCGCGACTACTTTTTTTAAATGTTGTCGTTTCTATGACGACGACGCGTTTCTACCTCTGCCCCATTTTCGTGCGAACGTCTCCCCCGCGTGTCGTCCGTTTTCATTTTTGGGAAATCCTCGCGTTTTCTCGTATTTTATGCGACGAGTGCTCCTCTCTTTCAATACTTAAACTCGCTCTTATCATCACACATGATCAATACTACCAATAACAGGCGGTCGGGATGCTCTTGCTCGGCTTTTTCTTTTGCTTTTTTGGTTTGAAATATCACTTGTACTTCCAGTACTGTTTAACCTTCGTGGCGGGTGCTTTCTTTTCCGTCCGCTTACTCGGCATGGCCTCGGATGTTATCCCAGGTGATATTGTCAACGCGGATAACGAATTGTACATTGGCGCGGCTTGTGGAGCGCTCATGTGCGTAGCCGTCTACTTCTTCAACTTTTGGTTCTACAGAATTCTTGCGGCGTGCGCCGGTTTCGGTATTTGCGGTGGCGCTACCATAGCCATCGCGCTCTTCGCCCCGATGGTTGCCGACTACGTCTTGTACACCGGTGCCGCTGGAGCAGTTTTGGGTGTCTTCTTTATGACATCGTACATAAAAACGCTCGTTGGTTTGATGTATATTCTCTGTGGTGGTTTTATGATTGCTTCGGCGTCGTCCTTCTTCTTAGAAGAAGCGTCCTTGTCCAAGTCGTCGCCATTGTGGATTACGAACTCGCTCAGCATCAACCTAAGAGATCCGGCGACCTTAGCCTCTATCACGTGCGGCGTGGTATTCGCCGGCCTCGGTTACTGCTTCAGCACAAAAAAGAAAACAGAAGGTATGAACGAAGATGAAGAAAATGCTCCTTTATTGAGAAGGAAGAAATAAAAACATTGAAGCGAAGCGAAGCGAAGAGAGGTGAAATGAAACTTTTAAATGTTCACTTTTTACTATTTCTACATCATCGTTTTAATGTGTACTTTACTACTGTGTCATTTATTTATTTATTTACCTCTCTCTCCGAACGGCGTGTAACACGGCGGCAAAGTCCTCGTCGTCGTGCCCGTCTCTGCGAGCTCTCTTGTACATCTCGTTCGCCGTCGCGGCAACTGGTAACTCTCGACCAAGTTCGTCCGCCAATTGAACGGCCAAACGCATGTCTTTTTGCTGATGCTTCAAAGGAAACGCCGGCGCGAACTTCGTGTCCTTATCGCTCGCAATCATCCCTGGACCTTTCATGCCAAACATTGGAACATTAATAGCTCCGAGCGCTAACACATCTAACAAGTCTTGCTTAGATAAGTTTGCGTCTTCGCACAACGCGATGGACTCTGCGAACGACGCCATGATTGAACCCATGCACGAGTTTACGATTAACTTCATGTTCGCTCCGGCACCAACTTCTTCGCCCAAAAAAAAGCTCGCTTTACCCATTTTATTCAGTTGATTCGCGTCGTCGGCGTTGATTTCTTTAAACAAACTCTCGCTTCCGGCGCACAAGAAAATTAACTGTCCGTTCTCCGCCGGCGCTTTCGATCCGCTCACCGGTCCTTCCAAATACCGACCGCCTTTGCTCGTAATTATGTCCGATACTTTCTTAGCCGTGTGTCTGTCCACCGTAGAGCAGTCCACGTACCCTTTGTTGTTCGAAATACCATCTTTAGCCAGGTTAGCAACTTCTAAAGTTGCCTCCGGTGTGCTCACCATGACGTACGTCACGTCCGCTTTCTCGCACACCTCTTGCGCTGTCTTCGCTAAAGTCGCTCCAGCTTTCACCAACGGGTCGCACGCCGAAGCCGTTCTGTTCCAGACGATCAAATTGTGATTGCCGTTGTTGATTAAATTCAGAGCCATCGGGACGGCCATGATGCCAGCGCCGAGGAAACCTATCGTTTTTTGTTGCGTGTTTGCCATTTTATCTGAAGACGCTGCGCGAGGAGTAAATCTGGAACGAGACGACGACGACGACGACGACGACGACGATTTTTTCTTGTTGATGTTCGTTCGATTTGCCTTGAACGAGTTGATGCGATTGATGCTAGGATTACGCAAAATGTGAGACGAAGGAGAAGGACAGAAAGAAGCGTGCATAGTTTGTGTCGACACGACGAGGAAGAAAAAGAAGAAGAGGAAAGAGAAAAAAACACGTGTCCCTCTCTGCTGAATCTGCTGAATTATTTTTATTACACAAAACAAATGCGTGTGTGTGCTTATTTACTCATCCGGCTCGTACGTGTCTTTCAAGCGTTTGAGCTCAAACTCCGTCTCTCTCTTCATCGCTAATATCTTGCACACCTCCGAAACCGTCGCTCTCAACTGATCCTCCACTAACTCTAACTTTGCCGCCATCGCCGCTCGTATTTCGAAACTCGCCGCCAGCTCTTTCCTTAACTCCTCGGCGGACATGTCGTCGAATTGACTCGGGGAAACCGCTTCTATCGGAGGGATTTTATCACTACTTTTACCGTTACTACTGCTGTTACAGACTACCCTTTTCCCTCTTTTTCTCTCGTCATCGTTCGAGCGCTCAATGTATCCCTCGGTTCGCTCGCTGGCGTTTATCTCCTCTCTTTGTTTTTGGAACATCATCGTCGTCGTTGTCAACCTATTCCTCTTCTTCTTCTTCGTCGTCGTCGTTCTCGAGGAAAGTCTCGGGACAAACGTAACTCTGGACGACGATGAAGCAGTTGCCGGTATCGAACTGGTCGTTTGCGATGGAAGTCGCGTTGAAGTCATTGTCATCATTGTCATCATATCAGCAAAGAAGAAGATATAGTATGGCGGGTGGCAAAGACTGTGAAGCTTTGAACACCAAAAAAAACAACACACAACTCTTTTTTTTCCTTCATCCTTCATCCTTCCTACGCAAACGCGCGCAAAGTCGACACACACACAGAGAGAGACAGATATACGTGCAAGAAAAAAAAGAATGGGTTCTCTCCCTCTCCCTTGTTTTGATTCTGGAGGCGTCACCAGAGTTTCCCGAGGAGGAGAGAAAGAGATCGGCGCGGTGGAATTGGAGACCGATAAATTCGACTTCGCCCCCGAACAAGGTAACAATAACAAAGAGAACATCTTGATGAATAAACCGACGAAGAACGATTGGGTGTGCATCGCGAATAGCGATTGTCAAGCGACCAACAGACGAGGTGGATTGTATTGCCGAATGTGCGGGACGGCGTACAAAGAATCGTACTTGAAGTTGAAACAGTTGCAGAAAATACAAAGAGAGGAGGAAAAGAAGAGGAAGAAAGAGGAAAAAGAAGCGCAGGCCAGAAGCAGTGCGATGTTAAACAGAGATTTTACCTCTATGAAGAAGAAAGGAGATGACGATGCAAACGATGACAATAATAGTGACGATGATGATGACAACGACGTAGAAAGTTCGCTAATGTTTCTAACAACGAGTAACGCCTCGATTACGTCCAAACGTAGCGGTGGCGGAGCCAACGAAAGCGCACAAAAAAAAGGAAACGAGACGAGGAAAAGGCTCACCGAGGCTTTGACTTGGGAAGAAATGAAAGAAGAGCAGCTGAAGAAGAGGTTCCCGCTGTTGTCGTTTGTGTTTTTCGTAGCGTTCGTGTACATTTTGGTACCGATGTGCGTGTGCTTTTTTGCGATTGTTTTCGCGGGCGTCATTTCGTATTTGGAAGATTGGAGTTTAGAACACGCCTTCTTCTTCATCATAGGAGAAATAGTAAAGTCGCCGATAAATTTAAACAGCAACATGGATTATCCCGTTCACGAGATTGGGGTTTGCTTATCCGTAATGCTTTCGATTTGGTCGTATTTGATCATTCTGACCACGGTGGCGTTACTGAGCGACTTGGAAATCATCAAATTTTGGGCGCGTAAAATGGAAGCTGTTTTAGTCGACGTGTTTCGAGTTACAGTTTTATCGGACTCTGACGAGCGAGCGAGAGCACTTGGTTCGCGCTCTGTTTGTTGCAGCTTCAAAGTTGGAGAAATCTTGGGTTTGACGTGTTTTATGCTCGTCTTGGCACCTTTGGTGATTACCTTTGTGGGTGCCCTAGCCACGCTTTTTTTATATGAAACGGAAGGCGTATCGTACCGAAAAGCGTTGACGCTTTCGTTGCGTTGTTTATCCCTCGGAAAAAGTTACGACGAGACTATTTTAACCCTCGAAAACCCGGCGAGTTTGGTGTACATCTTGTATTTATGCTGCACGGAGATGGCTATGGGAACAGTCTTTGTTGGTTTTCTCTTCCAGTCACACTTCAAAAAATCCTGGCTTCCAGCCCAATGGGCGAAAGCGAGGAGAGAGAGAGAAACCAAGAAGATGGGAGATAAGAAGTAAATCAGTGTTAGTGTTAGTAGTAGTAGCACTATATGCATGCGTGCACGACGTGTATTTTTATTTAGTCTTCTAGTATTTTTTAGTAGGCAGAGGTGAAATTTGAAATGTGACCAAAAATATCTTCACACGGAATCCAAAAATTTTGTTCCTTTTCTCTTCTTCCTTGGAATTCCACGTCCCGCTACAGAAAAATTCCTTTTAATTCGGGAAATATCAACTCGAGGATCGCGTCAGAATTTGATCGAATTCTTTGTACTCGTTGTTTCGTGACCGTCTTTCATAACAGTTCGTAGACAAAATACGATAACGCGCACAAGCTTTTCTTTTTAAATACAAGCGTGGATTGAAAAGGAAAGAATAAGAAATTGAAAAAATAGATGGAATACGCGGCTGGAGGTATTTGTGCAGCTCTTTTTTTGAAGCTCAGAATGGGACGACCGTACTTCCCGGAAAGAAAAGGTGACTATTCCGTTCGATCGAAAACATCGAACGGATTAGCCGTTTGGTCTAACGCCGATCGACCGAGTGATTTCGCAACCACCCCGTTTCCCGGGTGCGAAACCGTGTTGGATGTTTTCAACTACGCGGTCAGAGTGAACGGGGCGAGACCGGCAGTTGGTGAACGAAAAATCATCAACACGGAAACCGATGCCAAAGGCTTTGAAAAGTTGCACTTGAGTGATAAATACGATTGGTTGACGTTCGCGCAATTGAATGAAAAAGTTGCCAACGTTTCCTCAGGTTTAGTCAACACGTGCGGGTTGAAACCAAAAGATAAAGTGATCATCTACGCAGACACAAAGGCGGATTGGATGGTCACCGCGCAAGCGTGCTTTCGCACGAACGCTTCTGTCGTGACAATTTACGCCACTTTAGGCGCGGAAGGCGTTGAACACGGCATCAACGAAACTTCGGCTTCAATCATCGTGTGTGACGGAAAGTTGTTGAAAACTGTTCAAGCAGTCGCGTCGAAATGTCCGTCCATTAAGCACATCGTGTGCATCGGTTCGGGCCAGCAAGAACACATCTCTTCCTCGAAGTTGCCGAAATCCATCAAGGCTCATGCCTTATCGGACATCGAAGATTCCGGATCAAAGAAGAGATGCGACCCAGTTGCACCTAAATCTACTGACACTGCCGTCATCATGTATACGTCGGGTACAACGGGAGCACCAAAAGGTGTCGTCTTGGCACACTCCAACGTGTTAGCCTCCATGGCTGGTTTGAACGATGCCGCGGATTTGACAAATCAAGACGTCTATTTGGCGTACTTGCCTTTGGCCCACATCATGGAAATGGCGGCTGAGTGCCTCATGATGGCCCTTGGCGCAGCGATTGGTTACGGTTCACCACAAACGTTAACCGACACTGGTCTGAAACTCGCTCCGGGTTCCCGAGGTGACGCGCCAACGTTACAACCAACCTTCATGGTTTTTGCACCGGCTGTTTTGGATAGAGTGCGCCAAGCGGTTCAAGCCAAATTCGCCGCAGCGAGTCCGTTGCTTAAGAAACTTGTTGGCGCTGGGTTAGCTGCGGGAGAAAGAGAGTTTCACGCCGGAAGAATCGGGTCTACGGCTTTTTTCAACGCTTTGATTTTCAAAAAGGTTCAAAAGTTGATTGGCGGTAAAGTCCGCCAAATGGTTTCCGGATCCGCACCTTTATCCCGTGAGACGCACATTTTCATGCAAACTTGCTTCCGTTGCCCGTTACTTCAAGGTTACGGTTTGACCGAAACCGCATCGTGTGGCACCATTTGCACGCCGGGTGATTTTTCCGCTTCGGTCGGCGGTGTTCTATCCTCCACGAAGATTATCTTAAAGGATTGGGAGGAAGGAAACTATGCCACTAAAGATGAGAACGATGCCAGCATTGGTTTACCAAGAGGAGAGATTCTCATCGGTGGCCCGGTTGTATGCCAAGGTTACTATGTGCCGAGCGACAAACCAAACCCAGAGTTGCAGAAGAAGAACGAAACTGAGTTTTCGGTCATCGACGGGGTCCGTTATTTCCACACCGGTGATATTGGTCAGTTTACGAAGAAAGGTCAGTTGCAAATCATCGATCGTAAGAAAGATTTGGTGAAATTACAATTCGGTGAGTACGTCGCGCTCAGTAAAGTCGAAAACGTATTAAAACAGTGCCCGTACGTTGCTTCTGCGATGTGCTACGCGTTATCGACGAAGTCGCACGTGATTGCTTTGGTGGTTGTGAACGAAGCCCCGGTGAAGAAGTTTGCGGAAAGCAACGGAGTTTCAGGCTCTATTGATTCGATGATCAAAGATCCAAAGGTTATCGCCGAAGTCACGTCTGCGGTGCAGGCTGTGTGCAAGGGGAAATTGGCAAAGTTTGAAATTCCATCGAAGCTTGCGCTCGATGCGGAACCGTGGACTCCGGATAACGACATGGTTACCGCAGCGTTCAAGTTGAAGCGTCAAAATCTCGTGAAGAAATACAAGAAGGTGCTCGATGTGACGTACGCTTAAGAAGAACTAGGGAGAGGCGGGAGCGTTACTTTCATTTTTGTTACATATACGTATATAAAAGTCAAAAACATATCATATTATTTTTACAAAGCGGCTTCGCCTTATTTAACTATCTATCTTTTGCGTTGTTATATTTAAAGAGAAAAAGCCGTGCGGAGAATTTCTTCAATTTCTCAAGAACGGTTTCGCTCTCCCCCTTTCATGTCTAAAACTTCTTGATGAAAGGTCTCGAAGCGCCAGCTTCTTCATCACCTAAGTCGCTACTGTTCGCTGAACCACCCTCCTTAACGTCGGTATCAAATCTAATATCCTCTTTTACCTTCTGAACCGCATCCTTAGCCATTTCTCTGTACTGCTTGCGGAACTTCGGGTAGAAGCAGCAGAACAACAACTTGAACCAGGGTCGCGGTTCGCCAAATAACTTCATGCCGTAGGCCAGAACTACAATAATCAAAACCATGCCGAACGCAAAACCAACGCTATCGCTCGGCGACAAGAAGTAACCTTCGTCGTTTACATTCTCGATGCCGTTGTAAATGATTTGAGCTAAGTTCAACGGTGGCGGCGGCGGCGGCGCCAACGGCTTTCTCTCCACGTAACCTAATCGATTGAACCTGAAACTCACCGGGTATCCAAGGGCGCTCGCCATTGATTTACTCAAATCATACGTTCGAATAGATTGTTGCGTAACCGCAGACGACTCATCGTACATGCCAGAGTAGAAGAAATCGTCGTGATAAATGGTCATCTTCTGGTTCATCGTGATTTGCTCTGGTACGTTCGCGCCAGTGGTAATAACGAACGTAGTGCCATACGTGCACGCGCACTGAGACGCTTCTACTCCACTCGCCGTGCAAGTCGCCACGCACTCTGGATCTTTCTCAGTAGAAGCTGGCAAAGTGTTCAGCCATTGCTGAACAGCTAAATGAAAAGCGCGCGCTTGCGACAACGTCTTGGCTTTTGTACTGAACTTCCTGGCACCGCCTTCAGCGCCCATCCAACCGAACCTGATAGTGTACAAGCCCGGAACAGATGTGAGTTTATCTCGTAAACGTTGAAGTTCAGTAGCCGTAAACGGATAAAGTCGTTGCGCGACGATTGCCGCTTCGAAGGATTGATCCTTAGAGTCCAACTCGATGGATGTATACTTCGCTCGACTTCCCGCTCGTACCGGGGCTGAATTTCCGGGCGTAGATTTGACATCCGCAAGCGCATCAATAGCAGCTTTGACTTGGTTCTTGACTGAACTGTCAGGTAAAGTGACGTAAATGTCGCAATACATGGCAGCTTCAGACGGCGGCGGCGTACCAGGTGGCGGTAACGGCGGCGGTGGTGGCGACGGGGACGCCGGTGGTGGAGATGGCGGTGATGGTGGCGGCGGTGATGGCGGAGGGGACGGTGAAAGTGGCGGTGGCGAAGGAGCTGCGGGCGGCGGCGACGGCGGCGACGGCGGTGGGGGAGGAGGACTCGGGGGTGGCGGCGACGGCGGCGGCGGGTTCCTTGTCGGCGACGGCGGTGGCGGTGGAGCTACCCATCCCGGGGGCCTGTTCGGTGGGGGCGGTGAATTCGGTGGCGGCGATGGTAATGCTGGTGGTGGAGATGGAGGAGAAATGGGCCAGGACTTGCAGTCGGTTTGCACGTATTTACGTTCGCCCACATACGGGAGTGCGGCATCGACAACTTGCTGCTCTAATGCTGGAGTGAAACCATCCGGATAATAGAAGGTCGTGTACACAAACTCCCCTCTCGGATCTGCTTCAACCACTGGTTCATACACTCCCCACGTATCGTGCGTGCTGACACCAGTAGAGCAATTCGTTACCGTATCGATCGGTCCGACGTCCCCGATGCTTCCCGGCGTGGTCAACTTGGTGACGAGTGACCCGGAATCGCACGCGACATGAATTGCTTCTTTCGCGAGAGTGACATAGCTCTTCTCAGAATGCCTCAACGAAACAGATACCGAGCGAACGCCATCGAGTGGCGCGGCTTCCTTATCCGCCCGGGTGAGATCGTCGTCGCAAATAGCGCCCGCCCTTTTCTCGCAGCTGTACGGCTCTTGGTGAAACAAAACCTCAACAGCAACGCCAGCGTACGTATTTTCCCCAGTTTCATCCACAATACCCGTGACAGATACCGAGTTCACGATATCTTGCATGGCTCTGAGTATCCCTGGGTACAGGTCAGTCACGGTTGCGGTTGACGTCAAGCTGAACTTGCCAACAAACTGAGACGCCGTTTGTAACGGATCGCCGTGCATGAGAGGCTGCGCAGACGATTCACTCTTTACCGCACCAAGCGCTTTGGCAACGGTTGCAATCGAGTCCCTGTTTTGCTGTTGGCCCATTCCCGACATGGTCGAGCCCATATCGTGCTTGTATTGTAACCCGTACGGGAAAACGTTGAACATGCCTTGGAAAGAAGAATAAAATTCCAGGATTGGGTTCACGAATCGCTCCAATACAATCGGCGGTGGTGACAGGTTCCACGGCGGTGGCGTTCCCGGTTGCGGGTGTGGCGGCGGTGGTGCTGGCACTGGTGGCGGTGGAGATGGTTGAGGGGGTGCTCTCGGAGTCGGCGGTGGCGGCGACGGCGAGTAGACCGACCTCGAAATGGCGATCTTGTACCCGTTGTTACAATCCGCTTTCGACCCGGCGACTAAGTACCACGTCCATCCGACTTCAACGCTTAACTCAAGCGACCCGTACGGTTGTACCGTCGCAGAATCGACAAGTTTTTCTGCACCACTCGTCGCTGCCAGCTGCGTCGCCGTCAAACACGTCTCGTCGAGGAAACCAGCCGTGTTTGGTGTGTATTCCGCTTCGGCTTTTTTCAAAATCCTGTTTGTATTAAAAACCAGAAGGAAAGATGGTGATGGTCAGTTCACGTTGCTAATTCCGACACGCGCGTCGAACACAAAGAGGAACAAACACAAAGAAGAGGAGGAGGAGAGAGACCTGCTCGCTTCCTTCTCTCCCTCTCTTTTTTTTCCTTTTTTTCTAAAAAAGAGAACACGGGAACACGGTGCTTTTGGCCGAGAAAAGAACAAGAAAAAGAAAGAAAAAGAGAGAGGCGCGATGCGATCTATAGACACGCTTTTGAAGCGTTGCGGACAAATTTTGAACCGACGTTTGTCTCTCTCTCTCCTCCGTGGAAATGTGTGGTCTTTCTGAAGCGCGCGATCGAGCTCGATCTACGAATTTCTAAACGTACCAAATGTCGCTGGGCAAGATGTTCCAGTTCAAAGTGATCGTGCTCACTTCCTCGTCGACGTAATCGACAAAGATTTCCGTGGAAGTGGACGAATCGTCTACGTGTTGGACCCAATAGTACTTCCTCGGCGTCTTCTCCGCGTTCGCGAAAAGGACGGAGAAGAAAGCGAGAAAAATTGTCACTACGAGCATCATCGCGTTATCTGATCTCTTCTGCATCGTTTCAGAAGATTATCTCTCTTTTAAAAGCAGGCGCACGCGCGAGAAAGGAGGAAGAAGATTCAAAAAAAGGGCGGTGGAGAGCGAGAGGAAAGAGGAAAGAAGAAAGAAGAAGAGGATGTGATCGTTTGATTTCTGAAATTTAAAACCAAGTCTTTATCACCCTTATCCTTCTTTATTCCCGTCAATCGCACTCGCGTTCGCTTCTTTAATCTCTTCTCTTCGCGTTAGATCGGCGCGAGAGTCTTTCTTAACTCGTTTAGATCCGCGTTATGTGATAGTAAAAACGAGAACGACACGGGTCGATAATCTTTTGAAGAAGCGAAAATTCGAGAGGCGCCCGCCTGCTCTCAGGCTGTGGGGCTGGCAAATTTTTTCAAACCCTAAAACGCAGTAGATTCGTTTTTTTGTGCAGGAAGTCAAACGAAACGAACAAAGAACGGGTGCCTGACTTACGCTTTCGTAAGCGCCACTTTTGTACTGTTTTGAAAAGAACACGCGCACGATGTATTCGCACAAAGCGGCGTCGAAAACGGCCATCGAACGATTAGAGCGTTCTATAGAGGTGATGGGCACGATGCCAGAGCAAATAGCTGAGGCGCACGTTCGGTTTATGGGCTACGATTTACCCGTAAATTGCTCGGCTGCCGTGAAACGTGGGAGACTGTTAAAACTCCTCTCCGATGAAGTTTTACGCGAAGCCAAACGGGCGGAAAGGGAAGAGTTTATGACAAAGGCAAAGCAGACGACTGGGTTCGATGCCGGTATCGACGACGATGATAATGATCGCGCAAAGATCGCCTCGTCTTCCCCTCCGCGAAGAAATAACTCCTCGTCGTCGATTTCTTCGAATAGACGAATATGCGACGACGGCGACAACAACTCTACGGAGACCAAAATAGTTAACGGAGGAGGGCGTTACAAAGGGAATAATGATAATAATAATAACAACAACGACTCCGACAGCGATTCAGATTCTTCGGTGCAAGGCACGGAGCGAGCGGCACCACCACCTCGTTCGCCGTCGCCCCCGGGGCAGCGAGGCGACGAGCACAGGGTCAATGCGGCAAATACGAACACATACGCAGACTCGGAGTCAGAAGAATCTGAAGAAGATCCGGACAACTATTACGGCAAAGCGGCACTCGAACCAGAAGCACCACTTGGCTCGAATCCATTCGCCACGATAACTTCAGAGAAACAAAAGGAAATGGAAAAAGAAGCGCTGCGACAAATCGAAGAGGCTAAAAAAATGATGGCAGACTTGAAGTTCAACGACAACAGTAACGATAATAGTGATATCAATAGTAGCGACGACGACCATAACGACGACAACGATAGCAATAACAACATTAGCAACAACGATAACAATACAAATGAAGAAGAGAATATAACCAGTGGGGGTCTCACGGGCGAAAGTTTCGCACAGCATCAAAATTCCAAGTTCAAAAACGTTTCGTTTCCGCCGCTTCCAATCGAAGATGACGTGCGTTCCATTCGCTCAGACGCGGTTTCCTCGAGAGGTGGTGACGATGTGGGTAGCGTGAAAGACTTTGGAGGTTCTGAATACGGTGGTTCTATTTACTCTGTCGCCGCGACGATGGGTTCTAACCAAAACGAACAAGAAGACGATGAAAAGTTATTGGACCAACTCGTTGAAGAAGCGGAAAGCGAGAGGGAGAGGAGGATTTTGAGAGGAAGGATAGACGAGGAGGACAGTAACATCATCGACGACGACTCAGAAGGGAAAGAAAACGAAGTTCCTCTCTAGTAGTAGCAGCAATTTTTTGTTTTAGTTGTTTTTTACCAACCACAGCTTAAAAAGGGAAACTCAGAGCACAAGCGTTATATCCACTTTTTCTCACGCTCCTTTTCTCTCAAACACGCACTTCTCCTGTACGAACCGAACATATTAGAAGCAGAAAGGAAACGTGGTTTATTTGTTCACAATCATCATTATCATTCGTCGAGCGTTGACTTCGAATCTCATCTCGTTTACCGGGTGTTCGAGATACCTTCGAAGAAAATTTGCAGCGGCTTCATCACAGACGTCGTCGTCGTCTTCGCCACTGTCGAAGAAATCGACGCTTTTTACTAATACTGGTAATCAACGACGATCACTCGCGCGTTCAAGAAGACAAGCGGCAACGTTATCAACTGGCCAATCTTCAATATCATCAACAATGGGCTCTGAAACGACGACCTCAATTGTCTGGTTCCGCAAAGGTTTGCGCATTCACGACAATCCGGCGTTGTCAGAAGCATTGAGAGAAGCGAAAAATGGCAAAGACGATAGCAAAAACGTTTTGCCACTATTCATATTAGATCCGTGGTTTTGCAACGAGAAGAGAGTAGGAGCGAACAGAATGAACTTTTTACTGCAGTCGCTGGCGAACTTAAACGAGAATCTTGGATCCTTATCTTCGATTGAGAATGTGAACGCGAACAACTGTTTGACGGTTGTACAAGGAAAACCGAAAGATGTGTTGCCAAACATCATCAAAAAGTTTAACGTTTCGTCCATATACTTCGAGAAGGAACAAGTGGAGCCGTTTGGAAAGCAACGCGACGAAGAAATCATCGAAATATGCAAGAAACTGAACGTGGGCGTGAAGACGTATGCGTCGCACACTTTGTACGATCAGGAATTTTTGTTGAGTAAAGCTTCAGCAAAAGGTATTCCTCCGAGCACGATGGGTGCTTTTCAAAAAGTACTCGCAAACGTTGGCGAACCACCGAGTCCAGTACCTACGCCGCCAAAGAATTCATTGCGAGTGATACCAGATGCAGGAGATGTTCTCTCGAAGGAGTTCAAATATGCGAACGGTATACCGACGCTGGAGGATTTAGGATACGAGGCGAAGAATCTTTCGTACAAAGGTGGTGAAGGAGGTGAAACTGAAGGACTGCGAAGAATGCGCGGCGCTCTGCGAAGAGGCGGAGATGGATACAAATACGTGCAGGAGTTCGATAAGCCACAGTCTTCGCCGTGTCAGATATTCGCTAAAGAAAAGGGCAACGGAAAAGCGTCGAATCCGTTTGAAATGGCAAAGAAAGCTTCTTCTTCTCCAAAAGAAGAGTCGTTGTTGTGGCCTTCAACGACGGCGCTTTCGCCGCATCTTAAGTTTGGTACCGTCTCGGTGAGACAGTTTTACTACGAGTTACAAGATATATTGAAGAACGAGCTGAAAGGAAAACACACGAAGCCTCCGACGAGTTTGATGGGCCAGATTTTATGGCGCGAATTTTATTACGTCAACGCGTGCGGCACCCCGAATTACGATAGAATGGTCGGTAATAGAATATGCAAACAAATCCCATGGAAGAACGATCCTGAAGTACTCGCCAAATGGGAAAACGCGCAAACCGGTTTCCCTTGGATAGATGCCGCGATGATACAGTTGAAAAAAGAAGGCTGGATGCATCATCTCGCCAGACACGCCGTGGCATGTTTTTTGACCCGAGGAGACTTGTTTATTTCGTGGGAAGAAGGCGCTCGGGTATTTGATAGAGATCTCGTAGACGCAGATTGGGCTTTGAACAACGGGAACTGGATGTGGTTATCTGCCTCTTCGTTCTTTTATCAGTACTTTCGCGTTTACGGTCCACACTCATTCGCAAAGAAATACGATAAGGAAGGAGCGTACGTGAAACATTTCTTACCAGTGCTTAAAAACATGCCGTCAAAATATATCTACGAACCTTGGACAGCACCTTTGGAAGTTCAAAAGAAAGCCGGATGTGTTGTTGGTGTGGATTACCCGAAACCGATGGTTGATCATGCCATGGCTTCGAAACAGTGCATGGCTTGGATGAGTGAAG
>Ga0181597_10000430_pt1 | contig 46534 bp, 25 predicted proteins | sample 041ome_5_FD_148647 | JGI IMG/M metagenome (GOLD analysis project Ga0181597, IMG submission 148647) | Coastal salt marsh microbial communities from the Groves Creek Marsh, Skidaway Island, Georgia - 041403US metaG (spades assembly) | ecosystem: Environmental > Aquatic > Marine > Intertidal zone... | reverse complement strand
CTACTTTGTTCTCATCTGGAAACGAACGCACGGACGTTAATTGCTTCGATGTATCAAGAAAGCGAAGCAGGGTCATTTCTCCGGCGTCACTCGATAGTATCATGGCTCCAGCCAAGCGGGAGCTGCGATATGATTTCTCATCTCCAGCTGAAGCGACAGTGTTTAACTTGATGAAATTACGAGTATCCGCACTTCCATTGCCTTCTTTGTTGTTAGTATTGCTCGCATCATCGCTAACGCCGAGTTTCATTACCGGAACATCGGCGAATATGGAAGCGTCACCCCCTTTCTTCTCAAAAAAGGCCGATGCGTCAATCGTAACGACCGAGAAATTTTGCTTCTTCGACTTGGAAGTCCTTTTCAACGCGACGAAGATTTTATCACTGTTCGCTCCCGCGCAAAAGACGGAGTACTTACCGTCTTCGCCTACGATTCCGGAAAGTTTTGTCCCGCCCACAGCGGTATGAGTCACGTGCCCGTCAGAAACCCGAAGCGACGCTCCACAAATGCTCGAATCAATGGTCGAGACTCCCACCGCGTAGACGGCTTTCGAGCCCTCTTCCAAGCATACTCTCTGTAAATGACATTTTTCGTTTGTTTCCGTCGCGATAGCTTCGGCCACGTTCGCCTTCCACTGCGTCACGCCGTCGGCGAGAGATCGTAACGTCACCGTACCTTTAGCGAGCACTAAGAAATCGTGGACTGTATCACCATCGACATCTTTGCCCAGAGGTAAGATGTCGATACCCAAGTCTTTTGCTGACTCCAAGTATAACTCCTCAGAAGCTGCGGCTTCGGTGTATGCGATGGTCTCCCATATCATAGAGCCGTCCTCGATATCGAGCGCTCTGATGAACTTCCCACTCGATGACTGCACGAGCAAGAATTTTTGTTCGTCCCTCGTATGTGTTGTCGCGGAGACGAGCGAAGCGTAATCGACCGCATCGGACTCATCCAACGTAGCTCGCCACTCTATGGTACCATCTTTCTGATCGAGAGCGGCGATTATGTTCGAATCTTGCGTCGTGACCAAAACCTTATTCCGATCGTTTTCCCCGGTGAGAAACGAAACGAAACGAACGTCGCCGACGAATTTCAAGTGCCAGTCGTACGTGCCGAGTTGGTCTTCGCGCAAAGCGTTCGATGTGTTCACTAAGACTCCGCATAGGAATAAGACGACCGATGCGATGTTCATCGAAAAGTTGAGGCTTTTTTTGCGCTTGGCCGCCGATGCTTTTGCTCTCATATCAACGACGAAAGTTATTGTGATGATGTGTCTTTCGCCTCCAGTGAGTGAGGAGTGAAATATTCTTGAGAAAGAAGACGAAAAAGAGAAAATCGACACGTGGTGTTGGTGTTGGTGTTTTGAATTATTAGGGGATTTGCTGCTTCAAAGAAAAAAGCGTTGAAAAACATCATCATCACGCGACGTAATCACAATCAGCAAGGAAAGATCTTTCCTCTCTCTCTCTCTCTCACTTCTCTCTCGTTTCTCTCTTTACGTGTGTGTGCGTGCGTGTCGATAAAAAAAGAAGGCAATGGGAGGCACGTATTCCGAGGGGTTCTCTCAAACCGACGGGTGGAAATTGGGAGTGCTCTTTCTTCTCTTTGTCGTCATCTCGTACGCGTTCATCGAATTCAACGCGAGGCTAGAGCATTATTTAAAAGAGAAGAAGCTGAGAGCGTTGCGGCACGTTTTGCATAAACTGCAGCACGAGATTATGCTTTTAGGATTCATATCTCTCTCGCTCATCGCGCTGCAGGAACCTCTACTGAAAATTTGCGTCAGTGGGGAAAGTTCGTCGGCGGAGCAATACACGCACGATTGCGGCGAAGGCAAGAAGCCATTCTGGTCGGCGACTACGATTCATCAGACGCACATTTTCATCTTCATTCTAGCGGTAACGCACGTGGCGTACATCTCACTATCTATGCTCGTCTGCATTCTTAAATTGAACTCGTGGAAGAAGTGGGAAACCGGCGACCACGATATCGTGCCGTTGAATCCCCACATCAATCCGAGACTGGTCATTGATGCGAATTTATTAGTGCTTATATGGAGAGCATTTTGGGCGCAATTTCGATTCTCGGTCAACCGAGAGGTGTATCTTTCGTTGCGAAGACTTTTTGTCGAACGCCTAGGCACGCCGGACGACTTTCATTTCCACGATTTTTTGGTAGAGGCAATGGAGGAAGATTTCGCGAGCATCATTGATACTAAAGTTTTCATGTGGGTTTTAGCCGCTTTATGGGTCACTGTACCAAGATATGTCTTCTTACCTGGAGGGATCGCCGCGTTAGCGATCATGCTTTTCGTGGGAACGATGTTAGAAGCCGTAAATATTAGATTAGCTCAAGCAGCCTACGAAAGATTCGTAGGCGAAGCTGCTCAAACGTCCAAAACTCTGCGCGAAAACGGAGAAGACGAAGGCGAGACCGAGTACACCGACGATAATAATTATACTCCAGCAGAGTTGAAGAATAAAAAGAAGAATGTAACAGATGCTGCAGAAAATGGGACGCAACTTTCGGGAGGCATGCGAACGATAGCGGAGGAAGAGGAGAAAACAGCAAAGCCTCAAACGTTGCCAAGCAAAAGTACTTTCAGCAGTCTCCGCGACAGAGCCGGTGATTTTTTCAAAGGTGTTAAAGATAAAGTCTCGATGCACGCAACTAAAGAGTTAACGAGTGAAGAACGCTCGAAGAAACGGCGAGCGTTGCGGGCAGAAATTGATTCGAAAAATTATTTTTGGCGCGGAAGACCTCAGATTTTACTCACAATCTTCCAATATGTTTTGTTTGAAAACGCCATGTCGCTTGCAATGTTAGTTTTCTCGGCTTGGCAGGATCCGGATTGGTTATCACAGAATGCAAATGTGCAAGCGAATGCGTCTATTTTGCTTTTCATAGTCGATATTATTGTTCTTTTGCATTCCGCGTATTTCATCTTGCCGGTGTATGCGATATCCTCGGTAGTCGGAACGCACTGTTCGATGTCTTTGGTTGAATATGCTAAAAAAATGGGCATTTCGAACGAGCGCGCCGTGGAAGCGTACCGTCGCCGGGCTGACTTTAAGGAAGATGACGCCGATAACTATATGTACGACTCCTCTGGAACGCAAACACCAGATTTTGATGATGTTTTAAAAGCAGCGTCATCGATGTCATCGCCGCAATCGCAGACGAAAACGAAATCGCAGAAAGCTCCGGAATTTTTATCGCATTTTGTTGGTGTTCCAACGGATAAATCTTTGGCGAGACGTAACGAAGTTCCAGTCGCTCCGTTTGATCATTCACTGGATAACGAGCGGTCAATGACGGCTTTGCTCGGTGCGATTCTAACGAAACAAATGCGTGAAATTCGTGCGAAAGAAGCTGCGCGTGCGGCGCAGAAGCATAAACCGAGACCACATTCCAATTCACCTTTAGCTGCACTTAAACGTACAATGTCTGGAAGAACGCTGAATTTAGGACTAGAAGAGATGACAGATTCACAGCAACTGCCAAGCAGCAGTCGATTTCGAGGCGAACCGCTCGCTTCTCCGACGTGGTCGGTTTCCGAGCGAGCAAAGCAAAAAGAAAAGGACGAACAAGAGGAAGTAGCATCCCCAGAATCAAAGGAGACGCCATCGACTGCGCCAAAAGGTCGCATGGTATCCTCAATGCGAGCAGTGCCATCTTTGAAAGACGTGTTCCGATTCACAGAGCAGCAGCCATCGCGTACGCGTACGAGTTTTAGCGAAGAGACTAGGGATGAACAACATCCACAACAAGAAGTAAAGACAGAGCTGGAGGAAGTCGTCGTTGAACAACAGCAAAAGCGGAAAATTAGTCTGGACATTATGAGAAAGACAAGTATCGATGAAGAAAGGGAGACTACGAAGAACCTGGACGACGATGGTGACGAAGAAGAAACCAGTAAACGATCAATCAAGGATATATTTCCAATGTAATTTAGTTCTCATAGAGTTACTGTATGTATTTGATGATATTAAAAAGTAGTGTCTGTGTGTGCGTTTGATGTACAAAAAAGATGCGCGTCTCTCTTCTTTCTCTTTTCTCGCCGCGTGCCGGATCGTTGACCACCTCCCTCAGTTTTCGTCATCCGCAGCGTACGCACGTTTGGCTTTCAATGCAAGCTCCCCACCGCACAATTCTAAAACTTCGCGCCACAATGGCTTCGGGAGGGCTATGACAGGTTTGAGCGCGATTTGTCTAGAGCATGCAACTGGGTACCACACGCCGCGGGCACACTCGTCTTCGAGTTGGCCAGGAGCCCATCCACAGTAGCGAGCAAAGAATTTGAACTCGCGCGGGTCCTTCTTCCCTTCCTTCACGAGCCTCCCGGCATCGTTGAATCCACCAATGAAGACACCTGGGGAGACTTCCTCGGCGTCCGCAACATCGGGGGAACCGTGCAGGAACGATACCGTGCCATCCCCTACGTCGCCTCCGAAATACAACGCGTTTTCGCTAAACGGTCCGTTTTCGTCGTTGACAACGTCTGCCATTTTGTACATCGTCGGTCTGTTCAGTATGACGCCCATTGATCCGTCTTTAGAGTGTTCCAGCAATAAAATGACGCACTGGTTAAAATATTGCTGCGAAGTTACGAAATCGTCCGTGGCGGCAACTATCAACGAACCTTTCTCCGGCTTGGCGATGACGTGCGCCCAAGCTTTGTCTTTCGCGAGTCCCGGGTTTTGTGTTTTAAGTAACTCCAAATTCGCCTCCGTCGCTTCTCTTTCGCGTCTATCGCGTTCTTCCTGGCTTTCAATTTTAGCGTTATCAATCGCATCATCGATGATACCGGATCCAGATTTCGTCGTTTTGCGTTTCTCTTTTTCTTGGTTGTTCGTCCCTCCTTCTCCTCCTGCTTGCATCTGCTGTTGCAACTGTTCCACGTCGATTTGTTCGTCCGGAAGTTCCGCCGTAGCTTGCGAAGCGACGAGCTTTGCCCGAAACTCTCTCCAATCACCATCCAACGCAGGTGCCACGTCGTCCTTCATAAAATCAGAGTTATGATGGTAATGTGAAATATGAAAGGTCAGTTTCAAGAAGAGAGAGAGAAAAGATACGCCGTTTGAGGAAAAAATATCAACGACCCGCCCCTGGCACGAAAAGAGAAGACGAAGAAGAGAGGAAACGAAATTTTTCGATGAAGAAAGATTGATTGAGACTCTCGCCGAGAATACGATCTTCTACACCGTCGCTCTGTCGTCGATGACGAGAAACGAAGGTAAAATCGCACAGGTTTTGAATTCTCACCTCAAATTCAGGAAGTTTACTGTTCTCGTCGTTCTTCTCGTCGTCGTCTCGTTTTGCTCGTAATCTTGTTCGTTGGTATTTTTGGTGACGTCCAAGATTTTTGTTTTGAACAGAAGAAGAAGAGGAGACGATGCAGCAGCGCAGCGTCGATAAAGACACCATTCTTTCTATCTTGACTTTTGGAAAGGTGTGATAGAATTGAGCGCGTCCGTGTGTGCGTGATGTGCGCGCGTGTATATTTAGATGAGCGCGTGCTTTCTTTATTCTTTTTGTGGAATTTCGAAAGGAAAGATTATTTTTTTCTTCGTGCGCGTGAGTTGGTTTGAGCAGCTGACTCGTTAATATTTTTTCGCGTGCAAAACGAAAAATAATGCGCGCTTCAAAAACTTTCTTCGAAATATATTACAAATGCAGCTTCACTAAATCAGATAGGATGTCATCTTTGCCTCCAAACGCGTACTTCCATCGCCACGACGGCACCCCGGGAACGATATCTTCATACGTTTCACTTAAACAACCCGCATCACCATTCACACTTCTAATAACTAGTCGCTTTCCATTCGGTACTTCGTACGCACAGTTGCCGCGCAATGCACAGCCTTCGATATCGATTTCAGCGTTACCGTGAAGAACAATTTCCGCACTTTCGTCTCTGGAGTACATCGCGCTCCAATACACGTTTCCTTCATTTTCCCAATCTATCCCCGCATTCAGTACGTCGACGTCTACTATTCGAGCCCTTCCGCAATCTATATCACTCATTGTACCTTCTCCAGTCACGTTAGTACACGTAATCAGTAAAGATCCGTCAACGCGCACGTTTTCCCAATTCAGTTCCGCTATTTCTAACTTCACTTCCGATTTTCGAGCTATAGATCCGCCGCGAAGTTTTTGCGCGATGATGTCCCACAAAGGACCCATCGCCGGATGGATGGCGAAAATAAAGCCAGGCCCGGTGTTCAAGTATCGCTCTGCAGAGCCATCATCCGGCGGAGGATGCTCGATCGAACATTTCGACAACATATCGGAGGCGTTTAAAAGTAAATCGAGAAACGAACCGTCCGGTGTTTGCGCGAGAGACTTATCGTCAAGTTTTCTTTGGCGTTTTGCACTACTCGTAACTCTTCGCCGTAAAGTGAAAAGTACAAAAGTTGGGAGATTCATCCAATCTTTTTTCGTCAACTTCCCGGGAGATTTACGCATGAGCGCATCCGCGATGTTTTGCATCGAGCATTCTAATCGGCCACCTTTCGTTCCGTCTTTCTTTACAGCTTTTGATAAATTAATCAACATTCCTGGAAACGCAGCTCGCGGAGAGGACGTCAACGTATCTCGAATGTGCTTTAAACCGACGTATAAAACGTTTGTGTTCGCTGGATACGCGGATTCTTCGGCACCGGAGTTTTCAGCCGGCTTATCCGAGATGCCCAGTTTATCTAATTCTGTGTACTCAACGTTCGAAATGCCATACCATCGCTCTTTCGTGACTTGATTCGTCTTCTCAACCAAAACATTAATCCCTTCCGAAGCTCCGACGGCGCGCTCGCAAGAGACGAACCCAAGCGCTTTGTTGTCTTGTCTTCCCAACCCGGAAAGCGCTAAAAGGGTCGTATCCGTCCCGGCCATAGGATTGGTGATTTGTCGAACAACACCTCCAGTTCTCTTTTGTTGCTCCAGCCAATCAAAAACACCTTCGTCGTACATTAGTTTCCATAACGCGCCGTGTCCGCCTGGTTTCAGCGCAATGTCGCACGAGTAGTTTTCGCCTTTATCCTCACTCGAAGATGCGCTAATCCACTCACCGCCTCGAGTCGTCAACACCGGCACTAAAGGCTGCTCAAATAAACGAAAATTATCACTTCCTCGTCCAAACCAATTTGAATCGTTCATAAACTTTGATATTCGACGGTGGTTACCTTTTGCCATCGACGTCATTATCGCGATCGGTGTGACTAACTTGCTCGCCTTCTCTATCTCCTCGTCGTCGAATACATCCGGAGAACTAGCTTTTATTTTATAATACAACCACTCCCTCGCTCTCACGTCGCGAATGAGGCCCTCGAGCAACGGCCTCCCGTTATACGGGAGAAACGCCGCGGGTAACGCTTCACCATTTTCGGGATCGAGGAGACCTAGCCGGTCGCCCGCGCCGCCCAGAGGGTATATTTCGCACATCTCCGGGAGCGCCTCTATTCCTTTTCGCGCAGCTTTTCGAGCAAACTCGCCATCACCTTCTCTTAAATCCGGGCCTGAAGGAACGTGCAACGACATGTCACATTCAGAATCGTCGCAACTTTTTGAAACATTTTTATCCTCGTCGTTGTCTTCGTAACTCGGAACGCAGTCTAATCCGTGGCAGTCTTTATCAGCATGTATCGCAGCAGGAGGGCCACCGAAGGATTCGTGCATGAGCTCTAAAGCAACGGTTTGATACCCGACAATGCCACCAATCATATCGTAAAACACTTCAACTTTCCCTAAAGTAGTCAAAAGTTTACTCAGCGAAGCTTCGCTTTCTGGATTTTGAGCAGCAAACCTGGAAAACACGTGTTGTTGCCCGCAAAGGACCGTGACTTTTATCAAGTACTGCTCTGTTTTTGATAGACTAGGCATAACTTTTTCCACGAGATCTGTTTTAGAGTTCATAAACGCTTGAACGGTCTCAGATGCGTCTACGATATCTATTTTTCCTTCCAAAGTGGGCTCTAGTAAAAGCCTCTCTCGATAGGGAACGAGGAATAAAATCTGTCTTTCCTGAGCCTCGAAATCAGTGGACGTTTCTGTGGATGCTCTGAACTCGTGCTGAGGCGCGACCGCAGACAGTCTTTGGACGTGTCGTCTGTTCTTTGCGATTAATTGGCGTCGATAGTAGTTGCTCGAGGAAGAAGAATGTATGGCTTCTCCAAGCTGTTGTTGTTGTTGTTGTTGTCGTCGGTTATGGTTATTATTCCTTTTTTGTTGTTCGACAGAACAGCGCGATGCTTTTACCGCGTTTCTTTTGCTTTGCACTCGCCATCGACGATGCGATGCGTTGGGGCGTTCGTGCCCTGATACAACGCGCGTTGAACCAGCGAGCGTCGTCGTCATCTCCACGTGTACTACCTCTTCCCGCGCAAGCGGTGGTTCCTGTCCAGCTGTCCTGGGTGGAGAAAATTCTGAAGAAGTTTTGAACTCCTCGTCTCTTCAACCAACGAGGTCACAAAAACAACAGACAGCTAAGAACAGACCAACTCGGAACAAAATTATAACATAACTCTCTCTCTGCTCTCTTCTTGTATTTATAATAAGATGGTGCTGCGCCAATCGACGCGTGACGATGAGGCATTTCATTCGCGCTATGACGAAGAAAACGAAGAAGAAGAAGAGGAAGAAGAAGAAGAAGAAGAAGAAGAAGAAGAAGAAGATTTCGTTTTAGTCGGGTATCGACCAACGAGAGGAAAAGGAAAATCTTCGTCGTTGGTTTTTGAACAAGAAAAAGAAGAAGAAGAAGAAGGAACAGCAGAACACTCATCGACTCCAATCAGGAAAAGAGGAGGTTCAGTCGTGCTATCGGCACCGAGCATTGACGATGATTTTGACCTCGAGCTTTCCAAGTTTAAACGACTCGTCGAAACGATATCGCCAACGCCAGGAATCGATGCGTTGCGAGAAGAATTCGAAAAAAATACATCCTTGCAAGCGGTTGAAAACGCAAAAATAGAAACAGAGGAAAGGGCGCGCTTGCGGAAAAGTCGAGTGCAACTCGCCGCGCAACGTCGCATGCAACGCTTAGAGGAAGAGTTACGGTTGACTCTAGTCGAAGAATCAGCCTCTCGCGACGGTGCAATGCTGAAAATAGCATCGTTTCAAAACGCGCTCTCGCTGCGAGACGTTTCAGATGCGAGCGTCACGAATAAAGCGACCGAAGTTCGATTGAATCGCGTCGAAAAGGAACGCAAAGAGAATCTCGAAAATATTTCACAATTAGTACAGGATGCGAAAACCATGGCGCAGAAACAGCGCGAGGAAAAGGAGAAGCAGAAAAAAATTGAAGCCGAGAAGAAACTCGAAGAAGAGAAACGCGACAAGGAGATTCAAAAACAAAAAGAGAAAATGAAACAGGAGGAAGAGGCGCGAGCGTTGGCAGAAGCAAAGCAGCGAGAAGCTGAGAAAGTCCCCGCGGTATACGTCACTGCAGAAGCTTTAGAAGCGGAAAAGAGATCGCTTCAAGTACTGCACGCGGCTCGCGAACGCGTCGCCGCGTATTCAGCCTCTCCAGAGGCAAAAAGAGAACGACGCACAATTATTCAACGTTTGACCATACACGTTCAGCAAGTGGCGTGTACGAAAGACCAAGTCGTGAAGAAAGCGGACGATATCATCCGTGAGTTCTTAACGCCGGCAACACCTGAGCACATTCGGACGTACGCGATGATTACGCTCTCCAAGAAAATTTTAGCCCAGTGCGACGTTCAAGTTGCAAAGCTCAATCGTTACGCGTTCGCGTTGGCAGAAGTGCTCGCGAGATGTGCGGCGCACATTCCCGAACTCTCGGAGATTTTTGTTGCGTTGCTCCGCGACGCGTGTCCCCTCGCGGTGCCGAAATATTATCCATTCCTAAAGAGTAAGTATGCGGAAGAAAAAGAATATTTCAAAATATGTGGATACGCGCCGAGCGAGGACGACCCGAACGCGTTTGAAAGTTCTGATTCGTACGCTAATCGCATTTCCGGATACATGCTCTTGTATGGAGCGTACGTGCAAGTTTCTCCGGTAGTTGTGCAGAATCATCCGCACAGCATCGACCAAGCCTGGGCTTGGTTTTCTCGCCTGTTGAACAAGTGCCCTCCCAATCGACAAACAGCGGTTGCTTTGGAAAGTTTCCTAAAACACGCAGGTTACGAGTTCGTGAAAACGTATAGAAACCAAGGCGTGAAGCTCTTGTTAGTAATTGCGCAGCAATGGATCCCGAAATTAGAAAGTGCGCGCGATCCGGACGCGGTTCCTGTCATTTCTCGTTTGCGGACGTATCTTAACGAGCGCAAGTTTGAAATCCTTCCGGAGGGCTCTAATATGCCTAAGACGGACACGTCTTCGCTGACGATTTAGCAAATAGTAGCGATAGGTTTAGTAGTAACAAATAGATGCGTACTGGTATGTGCAGTGCAGTAGTTTGTAATAAAATAGTTTAATTGTTGTTAGTTCAGGATGTAGGGATGATAATGGATGCGTTCTTGTGCTGAAAAGAATACTTCGACTCTCGCTGCTCCTTCTTTTTCGTGTTTGTATTGCTGTGTGTTTAAAAAAAAGCAAAAACAAAGCGACGTGAACGTACGTTTCGTGCGAGTAATCAAAATCATCGCCTCACATTTCGCGTCTCTTTTCTCTTCTCTCTGTCCGCATAGGAGTAAGTTTAGAACAGAGGTCAGGATGTCTGAACCAACTCCAACTGCGAATGATGGCGAGGATGAGAACGGAACCGCGGTGGCGGCAGCCCCAGCCGCAGAGGACGTCTCTCCCCCAAAAGTAGTAGAAGAAGAGAAGATCGACGAATTGGAGGAAGTGCGGCTCCCGATCGAAGAAGAAGAAGAAGAAGAAAAACGAAATGGAGAGGAGGAACCCGAGGACAAGGACGAGGACGAGGACAAAGGAGACGAATCTGATTCCGAGGGCGGGGCTCAGATTGCTCGCAGAAGAAGGAAACGTCGCGCGTTAGAGCTCGACGAGGACGACTACGACTTGCTCGAAGACAATCAAGTCACCGGATTTAAACGCAAGGAAAAGAAGAAACGATTGCAAAAGAAATCCGCTGCCGCAGTCGGAGAAGACGACGACGATGACGACGACGAGAAGGAAGATCAGCAGAAGAAAGAACAAGAACAAGAAGAAAAAGAAAAAGATACAAAAAAAGATGAAGTCGCCGGTGCAGACGAAGAGGCAGGTGGCGAGAAAGAACAACAACAACAGCAAGATGACGCCGAAGAAGAAAAGAGAAGAGCAGCTGCCGCCGAACGACGATTCGTCGATTCAGACGACGAGGACTCCGAAGAAGAGATGGCAGATTTCATCGTGCGCGATGAAGGTGAAGAACGCGAAACGGACGAAGAACGCGCTCGAAGGAAAGCGTATAATCGTGCACAACGCGAGAGAGGTGGAGCTAGGTACGACCAAGTTCGTGAGGCTGCCGACATTTTCGGAGACATTTCAGACTTACAAAAACTGTTCGCCAACCGGAAGCGACCGGGAGACGAAGGCTACTTGGGTGGAGAGAGTTTACCAGAGGACGTCTTGGAAGAAGAAAGTCAAAGTGAATACGAAACCGACGATGAAGATGTGGACGATTTTATCGTCGATGACGAGGAAGGAGGAGAAAGACCACCCCGCGAAAAGAAGATGCGTAAAGTTCGCAAGTTCAAGAAGCGAACGGCGGGAGTAACTCCAACCAAGTCTTGGGCGGAATTTGCTTTTGAACCGTCCGTGATCAAAGCACAAATGCTTACCGCAACCGATGATGAAATCAGAAATGCCGATTGGCCGGAAAGACTTTCAATTGAAAACGTCCAAGTACCAAACTTGAACACGCCTCGCGATTTTGCGGAAGAAGCTACGTGGATTTACGATCGCGTCATGGGAGTTGGCTCAATTCGAGGTATCCCGACTGAAGCCGGCGAGCTTTTATTGCGCGGAAAGATGGATTACGAGTCCGACGAAGTTATGGAAATGCGTTTATATCAACTTCAAAACGAATGGGGAGGTCAGCTGCCGGACACGGAGAGGCAGAACGTGTTGATATGCATCGAATGGTTTTTGAAGATGGTTCGTACGCAAGGTTATGAATTGGAGTACCTGGCGACAAATATGCGCGATGACTTGCATCCTCTTTTGCGTGGCAAACCAGAAGAAGCTCGCCCACCGCTCGTCGGCGATCAAGTCATCATCCAAAGAAAGACTCGTTCCTTTGACGTCTTGCAAGCGGTATACGATTGGGATATTGCGTATGTGAAGTTGCAAAACAGAAAGCAAAAAGCGATCGAAACTTTGAATAAAGAGTTGGAAGCACACAGCAACGATCAACAGAGCGTGGCTACGCTAATGCGATTGCAAAAACTTATCGCGAGTTCGAAGTACGACGAAAACGTTCAAGACGTGGAGTCGAAAATGCAGCTGTTGTTGAAAGACGGAGCGGCAGCCTTGGATGCGAACAGCACTGGAGGAAGTCGCCGCCCACGTCGACGAACGGCGTATGATATGCACGTCAGTAGAGATGTGTTAGAGTTGTTCAAAATTTCTTCACCTGCACCCGAGAAGGTTGCGATGGCATTGGATACCACGTTCGCGTGGGGAGAGGCTGAGGGCGTTTACGACGTGGAAGACGACGCTATGACTGAAATTTTACCAGACGCGTCGCCGGAAGAACTCGCAAAACATTATCTCGATCAAGGCTACGAAGATGAAGAGGATGTCATTAAAGCATTGATTGAAGTTTCCGCTACTGAACTCGCGAACGATCCTGGTATTCGTCAGTGGGTTCGATTTCATTATCGTCAGTATGCGCAGTCGACGACGAAACCCACGTTACTCGGCAACGAGCAAATTGATACATTTCATCCTTTAGCAGCGGTGAAAAGAACCCTCAACAAACCATTATGTCATTTCACCGACATCGAGTTCTCAATGATCGCCGAAGGAGTTCGGAAAGGATTGCTTGAATTCGACGCATTTTTACCGGAACAAGAAGTTGAGAGACTCGTGCAAAACCTTTCAAACGCATACTGCTCTGAAAATGTTTCCGAGAAAGCCGAGCAATGGAACACAATTCGTCGAAAAGTTGTTGAAGATGCTATTAAGAAAAAGCTTGTTCCGCAAATTGCACGAGAGGCAACTGCGCAACTCGTATTGGAATCGAAAAGGTCGATGGCCATCGCCGCGTTCAACGGAGCGTGGAGAATGTTGAATAAGAAGTCTTGGACGCCGCAGTTGATTGGCGTGAAGGAAGAAGATGTGCATTCTACGTTAAAGCACTTGGAAGTACGCATTATTTCCGCAGTTCCTGCCTCAGATCAAGAAACGCCGACCACGCTCGTCTCGTTGGATGGTTCCGGGCAACTTGTTGACTTTTTAGAGCTGACGTCTTTCGGTAAGAGCGGAAGAGGCGGTTCGTACGGTACGCAGCAAGAAGAACAGAGAAAAGTCGCAGAGTTCATATCGAACCATCGACCGCACTTAGTTGCAGTCGCGGCTTCGGGGAAAAATGCCAAAACGTTGAAAGAAGAGCTCGATCGCGTGACTGGTGGTTTCCTTGAGAAGGATGGTTTTGTCAAATCGATTCCTGAAGAAGTGAGTGCGATTGAGGTTGAGTTTATTAACGACTCGGTTGCTTCGCTCTACGAAACAGCATCGGCCCCGGTGAAAGAGATGGGAGAATTGCAAGCCACTATTCGACATGCTGTTGCGTTGGGTAGGTTTGCTCGCGATCCGGCGGCGGTTGTGGCGAACTTACTGCAACCGAGCGGCGGTTCTCATGAAGCCGCGACTATTTCTCTCTGTCCATTTCAAGATGCCGCGTTGAGTCGCGAAGAAAGGGTGAGCTGCATTGAAAGAGCTCTTCGCTGCTGCATTAACCAAACTGGTGTGGACGTTAACGCGGCAATGTCGCATCAATGGATCGCTAGGTCTTTAGAACACGTCGCTGGGTTAGGTCCGCGTAAATTGGTTCCATTTTTGACGGCGATTCGAAAAGTTGACGGCGGCGCGCTCGATAACAGAGAAGAAATTTTGACGGAATTGCATGCCGTCGAGGAACGCGTGTACGAAAATGCCGCGTCGGCTATCAATATCACCGATGGGAACGTTCTCGATGGCTCCCGCATTCATCCGAAGCATTATGACAAAGCTATTGCAATTGCCTCCAACGCGCTCGACATTCAAATTGACGAATCCGGCGTTGGACGCGAACGCGCTCTCGAAAGATGTTTCGATCCGCGCGAGTGGCCGAAGCTTAGCGTTTTGATGCTTGAAGATTACGCAAATTATCTCAGCACTCCTGAAGGTGGTGGTGTGAACGCTTTGGAAATTCTCAGAGACATCCGCATGGAAATGCGCAAGCCGTTTGAGGATGTCCGCTCAGAGTGGACTCGTCTCTCGAGCGACGAGATCTTCACCGCCGTTACCGGCGAGACCGTGCACACGTTGCAAGCTGGTAAGCTCATCACGTGTACGGTGAAGAGAATCGATGCTCGTGCTAACTGTGTGATTGTACAGCTCGATTCCGGAGTCACCGGTGTTATTGAAAGACAAGACGTTTCGGATTCGCCTTTCGATCGTCTCGATGACAAAGTTCACGTAGGACAAGTCATTACTGCTCGAGTAAAAGCTCCCGAAACGACTGCGTATGGACAACAAGTTAAAGGAATCGATCTTGAAAATCTCAAGGTATGGCTAACGTGTCGTGGCTCGCATCTTTCTGAGGATGAGTCGCGAAGATGGGAAGAGCACGTTCTCGCGACGACGACTCCCTATTATTCCTTGGATCCTTTACCGGGAGAGAAAACTATAGCGGCTGCGCGAGCCTCGAAACCGAAGAAGAAACCGAACCAAGTCAAGCACGAAAAGTCTTATATCGCGCGTACAATTGATCATCCTTTGTTCAAGAATTGTTCGCACGTTGAAGCAACCGCTGAGCTTGCCGACGGCGACGTGGGTGATTTCGTCATTCGTCCTTCCTCCAAAGGCGTTAAGAATTTGTCGTGCACCATAAAAATGTTTGACGACGTGTACTGGCACATGGACATCAGAGAAGGCAAGAAGCCTGGAACTGGTGGCACTGCAAACTTGAGATTGGGTACACCACTCATGATCGATACTTCGAAAGAAAAATATGAAGATTTGGACGAAGCAGTTGCTCGCCATATTGAACCTGTGGCTGGATTTTTGCGCGACGCTGTTATGCACAGAAAATTTTTGGGTGGCAGAGACCACGAGGTTGATGAACATTTGCAAGAGTGCTTCCGAAAGAACCGAAATCAGCGCCCGTATGCGTTATCGGTTTCAGATAAACACCACGGATATCTTTGCATTTCGTACATCATGTCTGCGAGCGGCAACGTCCATCACGAGTACGTCGAAGTCAGACCGATTGGATACTACTATCGTAAAATGGAATTTCCTACCGTCGATCGTATGTTGGCGCACTTCAAGGTAAACTGTAACAAACCCGTCGACCGGTAATAAATAAACGAACACGTCAAGAGAAAAACAGAAACAATAAATATATAACAATAATAATACTTAGCGCACATTTTTTTGTCACGATACCATTGATTTGAGTTTACTACAGTACTGCACGAACTAAAACAATTGCTACTCCTACTCCTACTCAACGCTAACCTTTTCTAGCTCCGCACGCATATCGTCTCTGTTCAAAGCGTCCCAAGTCGCTTTTTGTTGTACCAGTGTTCGCTTTAACTCGTTCGCGTCTCCACTTTCCTTAGCGTTTGTGATTGCTAGATTTGAATGGACTCGAGCATCATCAACTGCGCCTAAGAATGCATACGCAGCGAAAATATTCCCGTGACACATTGATTTGAGAAACGCGGCTTTTTTTACATCCAGCGCTTTGTCGCTTTCGTTTTTAACGTCGTCGTTGTTTTTGAACTTCTCAAGAGATTCGAGCTCATCTTTCCAAGCAACGATTGCATCGCTGGGTCTCTTCATTTGTATCAGCGCGTGTCCAACTCTGTTTTTTGCGCGCGCGGCGATGCCATGAGCATTCAATTTTTCCGCGCACGCTGAAGCTTGGATGAAGACGCCAATTGCTTTGTCGAATAACTTTCCATCCAAAAGACAAATACCACAACGTAACAGAATCTCTGCCTGCTTTGTTTCATCTTTTTGCGTGTATTCTGTAGCTGCATCGAGTGCGGCAGCGAGCTCTACTTTACATCGTTCTTTAAATTTCTCTTTCTGTTCATCTTCGTCCCCCAACAATGATGATAACTTCACGCAACACTCGGCGGCTAACACGTGAGGTTCCACCGCTTCAACTGTTCCTTCTCTTTTGTAGTATTCTACGACTGGCTCGAGATAATGCAGACCTTCTTTCGCGCGACTGGAATATAAGTACACGTGCGCTAAACCAATTCTACATTTCCGTTCTAAACTTTCGTTCTCGTTCGTAATCGCAAACACGAGCGCGTCTTCAAACTCGTCCACGAGCGCTTCCTCCGGTGGGTTTCCTACACCAAAATTCGTCTTGTTCGCGCTGCTGCTGCTGCTACTATTATTCAGAACGCTTGGCAGTAACTTTGTTTCTATTCGTTTCGTTTCGATTTCGATTTCGTTCTTTTTCTCCTCCTCCGTTTTCGGCGCTGGCATGCCTTTGGGTAAGTTGAGCGGCGCCGGTGCTTTACTCACGCACACTTTCGAATGTTCTTTGTGCGCTTCTCGTTGACACTCGCTGTTGCAAAAATAAACCGATTTACATCTCGCGCAGACTTTTAAGAAGTCACCTCTCGTTCGACAGTTTAAGCAGAACTTGTTTATTTCGTCGTCGTCATCATCGCTGTCAGAGTCTGAAGAGGATGAGGAGCGCGCTGATGTTGGCTTCATATGTCTTCGCGTCTTGAGCCTTGACTGGAGGTGATTTTGTTCTGAAGCGCCAGAGGAAAAATTAGGGGAGTTGATATTGCTGCAAAATTTTAAAGCTACGCGTTCTTACTTTAATTAATGATACATGTGCTATCCGTTCTCATTTCTTTCTACTTTTCTTCGTCGTCGCCTTCATCGTCGACGCCGGAGCTTTCTTCGACTTTGTCTCCTTCTTTCTCTGCTTTTTGTCCCCTTCGTCTTCTTCGTCTTCGCCTGCTTCTACAACGTCTGCTTTTTCTAGATTGCCGCGTTTAAAGCCCGCTCGTAATAAATGCACTCGCTTTGTAATCCTCTCCGCGTTTTTGAACGCCTCCTTCGTGTCGCCTTCTCGGACATATACCGCTCGAAGTGCTTTGACCCCGTCATCTTCGCTTTGTACGATTCTATACCGTCGATTGATACTAGCATCGTCGTCGTCGTCTTCATCCTCGTCGTCGACGGCGTTCGCTTTGTTCGCTTCGAAGCGACCGATTTCGTTCGGAGCGATTGCAAACTCGCAGTCCACGTTTAAACTTTTTTCGTTATTCTCATCTGATTTCTTTCTATCCGCATCGCTGTGTATTCTGACGGTCACGCCATCGAAATCCTCCAGCAAAGAACCCGGCGGTAACTTTACGAGCCATAACTCGCCTTTCCCTTCGTCCTCTTTTCCAACGCTCGTGGATGGTTCCGCGATGTGTTCGTACTTCTTCTCGTAAATAGCCCGAACGCGTTCGTCCACAATATCACTGCACGCGAGATGGTCGGTCAGTCGTAAGAACAACGCAGGAAAGAATGCTTATAACGATAGCGATATGTGATGAACGGAAAGACAGAAGAAGAAGAAGAAGAAGAATGGAAACAACAAACAAAAACGAGGAGATATAGGTAGACTTACAGAAACGAAGTATCCTTCTCGTCTACGGTTAGGACTTCAGCCGTCATCAATTTTGATGTTTGTTGTTGTTGTTGTTGTTGTATGTATGTGTGTGTGCTTTGAAAAGAATACAGGCGAGTGAGTGAGTGAATTTGTGTCGCCGGCGGCGGTTTCTTTCTTCTTCCTTTTCTTTGTGACGAGTTTGAGTTTTGAGAAAATCCTCAAATTGAGCTCGCGAGATGATAAGAAGAATTGTGTGTTCGTTACAATTTTTGCCTCTGCCGTAAAAAAACATGTTCACAACAACCACGACAACGACAACGACGACAACACCAACTAAACCACCGGCAACTAAAATGCTCAAAGCTACGCGTCATTATACTATCAGAGATGCCTCGCGGCGGATAAGAACAAAGTTCCCAAAAACTCAAGCTGCGATTCACCATCATCGTCACTATGAACGAGAAGAAAAAAATGAGCCATCCACATCCACATCCACATCCACATCGTCCACAGTGTCCTCGTCCAAGACTTTGCTTGCTGCTACCGCACTGGCTGTGGTTTTATCGACAATGTCACCTGTGGGTAGTGCAATTGCTGGCGATGACGACGATAAGAAATTCGTGAGGAATATGCTTGGAGGTTGTACTCCAGACAAGTTAGATTTGTTTAAAGATGTCAGAGCAAAATTTTCCATGGAGGCTTCGACCGGCGCTTTGCCCGAAGCCATTTTAGATTTAGATAAGTGCGACTACTCAAACATTGATTTGGACGCGAAGGTGCTGTCTGGATTGATCGCTCGGAATGCTAATTTCGAGAACTCACAGCTGACGCACACGGAAATGTCGCGAACAGATGCTCGCGGGTCGAATTTTAAAGGCGTAAATTTTAAAGATACGAACGCGTACTCAACTCGTTTCGATGGGAGTAATATGGAAAATGCAAATTTTGAAAACGTCATCTTATCCGGTGCGTCGTTTGGAAAGTACAACGGAGAGTGGGCGAATATGAAAGGTGCAAACTTCGAAGGCGCTTTGTTGTCGTCGTCGGACGCGCGAGAGTTGTGTAAGAACCCTACGCTGGATCTCGAAGGACAAATGAATGTCGGCGGATGCTAGCAGAGATAATTGTTATTTATCAATACAACATGCGTAAAAACGCATAACTAAGTACTATTATAATATACACAAATCCAAGCATGCGCCATTTGCCATTACCACTCGCCATGCGAGCAAAGTATAACGTCGCGCGATCGAGCTCAGTAAAAAGGAAAACAACTTTCCCTGCTCTTCGATGCCCAATGAACTTAGCGATGTGCATTCGAAAATGTTCAAACACATTTCTTTGCTCATCGAAATGCAGCAAGTTGCGAGCGCTCGTAGCTGGATCGATCGAAGCGTCGTACGTCGATGTTTTGGAATAAGTCGAAGCGGCGGCGTCGCGTCGCATCGCTAAGGTGGCTATTTCACTAGTGTGGCGTTCGATTGCAATCTGCGCTTGGATGAGTTCATCTGCTTTTGCGTTCAATGAAGCCTCCAACTCTACTTCTTGAATCGAAGAACCAACCCTGTTTGTATTCGTGCGGGTCTGTTCACTCAGTGTTTGTCTTCGTGTTCGAACTTTCTCTCGCACGTGTTCTAATTCTTCTTGCGTGGGATTCGGCATTGCTGCTTCGTAATTACGATTGTTCGCACCAGAAATCGTCCCAATTTCCTTGCTTATCTGTCCATGCAGCCTTTCTAACTTCTGTTTCGCGTCATCTCGATGCAGCTCTACAGCGAGTAAGGACTCTAAACGTTCATCTCTCAATCTCGTTTCCATCGAGAGCTCTTTCTGAGCGTGAACGAGCGCTTGGACCACATTGATGTCACCGGATGTGCTAGTTTCATCATCATCAAAATTTCCTGCTGTTCTCGCTTCTATAGATGCTCTCAGAGCACGTTCGTGAGATATTTGTACATTTAATCGATCGATACGTTCGGTTTGTCGCACTGCGCTATCGTTTGTTAATAATGTTTTCGACAGTATGCGTTCTAAATCCCTCTTTTGCGCCTCTCGTATCTCTAATAACTCATTTGTTCTCAAAAACAGCTGCTCATCTGGAAGCACTCTTTTCGCAGAATACTCACGAGCATCGCGATTGCTTTGTTGTTGCTGTTGTTGTTGTTGTTGTTGTTGTTGTTGTTGTTGAGCGTTGATTTCTCTATCTAACTGTTCAAGCCTTTGAATTGAAGTTTTAGCAGCGCGCTCTAAGAAGTCCATAGCATTCAGAGCATATCAGAAATTGAAAACAATAACGCAGCAACGGCGCAAGACCGTGGAATGAGATTTACTTAAACGCGTGATAAAGGAGTTAGTTGGAGCTTTGTCCTCGAGTTGCGTTGTTGTCAGAGAAAGTATGGATTTCTCGATTTGAAATCAAACTTGACTTTGAGGATTCTCCACAAAAATAACAAATTCGAAGCACACGAACGATGGCAACGGATGAGCCTCTTCCAACCTCTCCCGAAGGAGGGGAAGAGGAGGCGAAGACAACGACGCTTAAAAATCCATACACCGCTCCAAAAACGAAGCGGAAACCGTATGTGCAAGCGAGAGACTTTGAAAATTATGCGGGTTTAGCGCGTTTGGAGAGTATTCTCGCTCGCATATACGTAGAAGATTCTTTCGCATCGACGGCGCATGCGGACAGATTGGACGCAAAAGCAGTCGTCGAATCTATTCTCGAACTTTTACAAGGAAACGAGGAGTGTCTTGGTTTTAAAACGCCGATGGATCCAAAGGTCAGACGGCTGATGAAACTACCAACGCACGTGTTCGGCGATTTAAAACCGGCTGGCTCTTTATTCAGAATTTTGTTGTGCGCGTTTGAAGCGAAAATGTCACACAACTGGAGGAACTTTTCTTGGGTATCCGAGCAACGAAGAAACGAACTCATCGAGGACGTGTTTAAAAGAGCCGAGCGAGAGCTGAAAACGCACGGCTTTTTGAAGCACAAGAAAGTGTACATACCTCCTTCGCTGAGGAAGTACTTGAAAAATGCCGTCAGGGCAACGCGCATTGCCGTAGCCGATAAGCCGACAGACCCGGGTGTCACCCACTGTATAGAAATTCCGAGAGGACAAGACGTGCTCTCTTCGTTGAGTACGCGGGGAAGCGAATTCACTCGCACTGTTCGCGTTGATCGTTCTGAGACGCTCGTACATTACTCGTATCACCCAGATTCGTACGATTGTTGGGTTCCAAACTCGAGTGGACAAGCTCCACGGTACATGGACATGTCAGAGGCCGTGCCAAAAAACGGGAAAGCTTGGGTGGTAAATCCGCTGTGGTTATTGGACTCGGCTTCTTTCAACGAATGGATGAATGAACTAGACTATCGCGCTAATGTTGAGGACGACTCGTGTAATCAGCAGCAGCAGCAACAACAACAACAGGAAGAGGAACAACAACAAAATGCTGGTGCGAGTGAAGAGAAAAAAAGAAAAGAAAGAGAATTGAACGACGCGCTCGGGAAGGAGAACTTGAGTTCTCGCGCGACGGAACGTCTAGATTTTAGGGTAACTCGTCAATACGTCGTTGATCAGCATCCATTTGTTATAGCATCTGCTGATTTCGATGTGGATAAATCGAGCGGTGTGGCGGGTGCTGACCCGACTGACGACTCTAAAATCGAGGCAAATAAGCGCTTGATCCAATTGAAGAAGAAAATATGTTTGGAAAACTTGACGCACGGTCAGCTTCCGAGCGCTGCTTTTCCGAGCGTAGCAAATGCCAGTGCGGATGAGCAAAACGTTGCAAGTGCACTTGTCATGAGTAGTACTAAAGAGAATGTGGGAGCATACAGAATCCCTGTACACAGCTCGATTTGGTTTGATTGGTCCTCAACGAGTGAAGTGGAGAAGCGATCTCTTCCAGAATTGTTCATCCCGACCAAAAGCAATGAAAAGAAGAAGAGGGCGAAAAGCAATGATAGCAACGAGCAGAAGTACATCACTTTGCGCAATGCGATTATAAACGCGTATAAAGCTTTGAAACCTGGCGTTGCGCTTATGCTTCAAGAAGCGTTGGAAACGTGCGCTGCCGTAGAAAAGAACGAAATGAAAGTGCAAAGAGTATTTTCATTTCTCGAGAGATGGAATGTGATTAATTGGCCTTGGTCGAAAGGAGCGACACGAAACGTTCCTCGCGTGAACTCCTTCCCCGCCACTGCAGTTGCTCTCGTCTCTTCTGACTTTCTTGAAAGGGTCAAACATCTAGAATCGCGTCCCGCGTTTGAGCACGATCCGTTTGTTTTGGTGGATTCTAAGTCTTTAGACGCGAAACGCAACTCATCCACGTGCTCGCAAAGGCAAATGTTAAAATTGAAGATAATAAGTGAGATGAAATGCAGCTCGTGCGATGTTTCTTTGAACGAAGATATTTCTGGGAGCAGCGAAGACGCGAAGAAGAAGTACTATTATCATCTCTTGGACGGTTTCGATTGCGATTTGTGCGAAGGCTGCTTCTCGAGCGCGCGTTTTCCGGAAGGTTTGCAAGCGGATAAATTTGATCGCGTCGAAGTGAAATCCACAGTGAGCGATAAAGCTACCGGTGAATCAAAGCAGGGTGATAGAGTCTCATCGAAAGGTGATAGCATCAACAACGATGCCGATGACGATGAAAATCTAATTCAGATTGGTTTCGAGGATTGGAACGAAACAGAGCTGCTCGCTTTATTGGAAGCTTTAGAAAACTACGGCATCGGAAATTGGAAAGAAGTTGCTGATTTCGTTCAATCTCGAACGGCAGAAGATTGCATTCGAGCTTTTGTGGCCTTACCCATTCAAGATGAGGTTTTGAATGATTTACAAAAACGAACAATTATTCCGCGCGGCGTTGCAGTCGATCATGCCAGAGATGCAAAACAATACGATTTTTGCGCTGAAAGCTTCGACGAGAAGTTGTGTAATCCAGTTCTGGCTCGAATTTCGTTTTTAAGTACAATGTTTTCACCCAGAATTGCCGCCGTTGCCGCTCGAGAAGCCATGCTGAAACTGCTTGAAAACAAAGTGAACGAAGAGGATGAAATCAATGACCGGGAATTTGTTGAATCTGCAAACGCTTTGTTCACGGCGGCTATTCTTGCGATAAAAAACGCAGCGATAAACGAAGAGATTGAAATAGAGAGATTAAGTTCTTCGATTGCTGAGAATAGAATCAAGAAATGTCTCATTAAAATGCATCAGTATCGACTACTCGAAGATGCGTTTCATCGGGAAAAAGACATGATGGGTAACGCGAGAAAAGAAGCCGAATCAGAAATTGAAATTTTTGCGCTCGCGGCTTCGAAGCACAAAGAAACGATTGAGCGGTACACAGAAATGGAAACTAAAATCACAACGCAAATGGCAAAGATACAGGAAGCTGCTACTGCTGCTGCTACTGCTGCTGCTACTGCTACTGCTGCTAGTGTTGCTACTGCTCCTCTCGCTGGACAACAACAGCAACAACAACAACAACAACAACAAGAAAAATAACAACAACAATAAGAATAGCTATAGATAATGTAGATAATGTAGACACAGAATTAATGCACAATGAAACACGTGATGTGAAGCGCGTACGTCGTGCGATTGATTTTATTAAACGCGCCATTCCAACCCCTCGACAACTTCTAACGTGTTTGAATCGGGATCTCGGAAGAATATCGCCGGTCTGCCCGATTTACTTTTCGTGTATTCAATCTTATTCGCATCTAAAGCATCCATCAGCGGCTGTATGTCCATGCATCCGATGCAAAAGTGTCGATCTCTGCCGCCGTGCGTCGGTCGAGACTCGATGTCGTCCGGATCTGGGTTTGGTAGTTCCATTATGTGAATCATCTCGTCTCCAATCCATAACCAGGCCCCATCGTACGGTAACTTATCTTTCGGCCTCGCAGGATTAATCGCTAATCCTAATATGCCTTGGTAGAAATCCATCGTTCGTTGCATATCTTTGACGATAATCGCCACGTGGTGCACACCAGTTATTTGCATCTTCTTCGCCACGGACGCGTCCGGTAACTCCTTCGTTTTCTCGTCTATGTCCGACCATTTCAACATTTTCCCTTTCGTATTTGTGACTGTATTCTGGTTGTCTGATGACGATCTCGTTTCTAGCGCACGTTCTCGATGTCGTCGTCGTCGTTGTTGTTGTTGTTGCTGTTGTTCTTTTCTAACAGACACCAAGTGGATAAATTTTCTTGATGAATTCGTCGATGATGATCCTCCTCCTCCTCCTCTTCTCCCGTGGTGTTGGAGTGGGTAAAATGGTTTTGAAGTCGTCGTCGTCGTCGTCGTCGCGATGACGATGCTCCCAAAAGCAGTCATCATCTCGCAAACCACTTTCTTTTTACTCACTGTGTATATGTCGTGAACAGATTTAGATGACTATATGATGAATACACAGCAAAAGTTTTTTGTTTTTATCAAATTGGTGGTTTTGTTTCTCCCCACAAACTGACAAACACACAAACAAACAAAAAAAAAGAAGAGTTTTGAAGAAGATGAATCCGGCGAAGGATCTTCCTTCGACGGAGACCACGGTGGACGTGAGGAAGAAATTCTACGAGGGGTTACTGTTGCAAGAGTTGAAGACGCACATGAACACGCAGAGAGAGTATAAGAACGACTTGATCGATAACTGGTCCGGGGATGCCGAAGCCGACTGGTTCGCCGCGTTGAAGGAAGACGAGGTAAGGGCGAGAAAGAAATGGGAGGAACAAAAGAAAGCCAAGAAAAAAGAACAAACACAACAGGAAGACGAAGGAGACGACGACGAATAAGAAGAAGAAGAAGAAGCTCAAAACGACGACCAGAAGTAGATGCTCGAGATAGTGAAAAGAGAGCTTACTTTTAGCTTTAGCAGTGTTTAGATTAGAGAGATGCAACGATAGAAAGAAGTGTACATTAGTAAAAGAAGAAACGTTTCTGTTTCACAAACGTATAGTAATTAATAATGGATTCTATATCACAACGCGAAAGGTCGCGAAACGGCGTCTAAATCACATTCGATGGCGTTCACTTCCGCTATTTTTTCTTGTCGTCCTCGTATGCCCAAAGCTAGACCGCTTTCAATCATCCATTGGACGTACGGTCCCCAAACCTTTCGGTCGCAACGCAACGTGTTCTCATGCCCGATGACAACCAACCCTCTTCTCGCTCGCGTGAGCGTCACGTTACATCGTCTCGGGTCGGAAACGAAACCTAAACTTCTGTTCGTATTTGCTCGAACCGTGGAAACTATCATGAGTTCTTTCTCGCGTCCTTGAAACCCATCGACGGAGGAGACTTCGATACCGCACTCGCCGGTATTCCTATCGACACCGGTTTGAATCCCGGCGCGGCGAATCATTTGCCGAAGCAAACGAACTTGTGCAGCGTACGGGGTAACAATCCCAATATCTTTCGGTCGTAATTCTTGCGCGGATAAGAAACCACGCAAATACGCCAATACTAACTCTGCTTCCGCTCTGTTGGAATACGAATTCGAGTCGTTGTTTTCCATCGCGTTTGTCGGGTGCGTTGGGATGTAACAAATAGGAACATTTGGCTGTGGCCAATTGAAACCAATTGGTGTTGGTCGCATCGCTCGAGGCGTTCCGTTTTTCAATTGTTTATCGTAGAACGCGTCCGATGGAAATTTACCCAAAGCCGGGTGCATGCGAAACTGCGTGTCGAGCATGTACGGCACAACCCCTAAGGACACGAGTCGATCGAACATGGAAAGCGTTAATCCACCAAGCTCGGCTTCTCGAGATAAAATAGTCGGCGGTAACTGCTTATGGTCTCCAACTAAAACAAGCTGTTGACATCCTCTCGAGATTGGCACTAAACTCATCGGCTCCGTGACTTGAGAGGCTTCGTCTAACATCACCGCGGAGAAACTAATCCGATCCAAGAAGTCGCTACCGGAACCAGCGCACGTGCAACACACGGCTTGCGCGTATCTTACGGCTCTGATTTGTGCTTCGTACGCTTCGTGCTTTGTACATCCAGGTGGAACCATATTCTCAATTTGATACATCGCAAGATCTTGACGAACGGCTTCGGTACGACCGATTCGAACGACGCGTACGCCCGCGCGCGCCAAGCCTTCCACTAAGTTGTCCACCGCGGTGTTACTATCAGAAGTACACAGTACTGGTCCTCTGCCTATATCTATCAGTCCGCGAACGATGGCAACAGACGTGTGCGTTTTCCCAGTACCCGGAGGTCCTTGTATTAAACTTAATCGGCGCTCTAAAGTCGCCGATACCGCCCGTTGTTGCGACTCGTTCAAGTTGAATTGTCTGGTGACGTTTCGTACGACGTGTTCGTATCTTCCGCCGTTTACCTCCGCGCAAAGGTTTGCCACTTCCTCTTCTTCGATGGACTCTAAACCTTCCGCAAAAGATGAACTGCGTTTCATTTCGTTTAAATGCGTCACGCCTCCTTTGTTTGCATCGATTTCGTCCGGTTCCGCGTGTTCAGAGTATTGGAATCCAGCGGTTAAAATTTTTCGAAACGCCGGGTTCGTCGTGCACTTTGCTTTCTTCGTCGGATCGACGATTTCGAGCAAATCTCGCATCGCTCCAACCTGTCTTGAAAACGAAACTCTGTTCGCTAACTTGTCGACGCTCCATCCTTCACCGATGATATCTTTCACCTCGCCGTGGTCCAAGTTGATGTGAATTTCCGTTTGTTCGTAATTTACAAATTCAATGATGCCTTCAAACTCTTCGAATTCAACCTCAGGCGCATCGAGCGGTCTCGGCGCGACTGGTAATGGTGGTGCCTTCGGAACAAACGCCGTCGCAGACGCTTTGAGTGACGAGTCCGGCGCAGGCGGCGGTGGTGGTGGCTGCTTCTCAGCTAAAGTAATACCATCACCCATCGTTTTCGTCTCTTTATACATATCCGCCGCTTCCGGGGATAAATCCGGCAAGGATTCGAACGACCGCACTTGGGGTATAGCTTTCGGCGGTGACACGTATTTGCGAACCAGCACGGAATCCCCGCCGGATAAAATGCGCTTCCCGTCCAAATTTATTTGGCCTTGTAAACACGACATTGGCGTTGGAATCTTCGTGACACCGTCCGGCCCAACCTGCGGCTTCGTCGACAGACACAACCTTCCACCTTTCCACGTCGACGCCGTGGCGACGAGATCAGTCGCAGCCGGCGGCCTTTTCGCTATCCTCTCTAAAATTTGCGTAGACTCCTCACAAAATTCTGTCAACAACAAGCGCGCGTTTTTCGTGAAATACCCCGCCGTCGCGGCGTCCGAGTGCTCGACGACTTTCGTCAAAGGACACAAGGCGTTGACGAGCTTCTTCGCGTCTTCCACATCGCACCTACACGGCACAGACATTAAAATCTCGCAGAATTTCTTCAACGACATTTTGAAGTTATCGTTTGACATGCTCTCGGCGACAAACGCCGCGTGTTTCGCGTGATTCGCCTGTAACAATCTCAAAATCAACTTTGTGTGTGTCTCCTCGTCCACCGTTCCAGATTTGGCGGTTTGCAAAATGTTCCCCATTTTCGGTTTAATTTTCTCCGTGGTGTACTTTGCAAACCACACGAACGCTTGGGAGATCTGCCCCGTGTCCATCTCTCGTCGTATTTGCTTCCCGTACGCTATTTTCTTCTCCGGTATCACTTTTACTTTTTTCTGCTTTTGGCCGAAAAAGCCACCTCCTCCACCACGGCCGCCACCACCTCCAAATCCTCTGCCGCCATATCCACCTCTCCCGTATCCTCCTCTTCCTCCGTATCCTCCTCCGTATCCTCCCCCGTATCCTCCTCCGTATCCTCCTCCGTATCCTCCTCCGTATCCTCCTCCGTATCCTCCTCCGTATCCTCCTCCGTAGTTTCCACCACCGCCACCACCTCCTCCGTAGTAATTATTATTGTTGTTGTTGTAATTCATTTTCCCTTTATTCTTCTTGTTCTTCTCCACGTTCCCACTCGCAGGTTTACCCAATAACGATGCTGAGAGAGGCTGATTTTGTCGCTGGTTGTTTGTGTTATCTGTTTGTTGTTGTGTTTGGGAACTTTTATTCTTCTTTGACTTCTTCTTTGACATCTAGTTGATGCGTGTGCAGGCCTCTGCACTGACACTGAGGAATGGAGGAGAAAAATTTGAGGTAAAAAGTGAACAACAGACACTTGTTGAAAGAAAGAAATCCTGTTTTTACTACTACATCTACTACTGCTTAAACTAAACCGGCCACAAGCATGCCCAGAATCAAAGCCTTCTCGCCGTGGGAAGAATTACACGCCGGCAAGATTCTGTGCGCGGCAGACCAGAACGCCTTGGTGTATTTTTCGGACATCGTATCCGCGCCGCGGAGGAAAGCGAAACTGTCTTTTTGAAACTCTCTCGGTAAGTACGGTCGCACCCAACTCTCATACATGTCCATCGGTCCAAACGACAGGACTTTCATCTTGTGCAAAACGAACATGGTGAAAGAAAACAACGCGACTGGAGCGAAGAAACTTTTTAACGCCATTTTAACGCCAAAGAAAATGACGAAACCGTACAACATGGACACGAAGAAGTCTTTCGCTTTCGACGGTAACGACTGAAACGCCTTTTCAGTTTGTGCTTTCATTCTATTCGCGGCGGCGTTCGTCGAGCCCTTCGCGTTCGCGAGAGGCACGACGGTGAGTGCAGACGTGGCCATCGCATAAAGCAGAAACCGCGTCGCCATCGACGAGCTATGCCGTTCGTCTTCGTTCTCGTTCTCGTTCTCGTTGTTGTTGTTGTTGTTGTTGTTGTTCCAACCGCTTCCGCCTGAGCTTCCACCAAAAACATTTCCTCCTCCTCCATCAAACTCGTCGAGAAGCGCGTCTCTGCCGCTGCTGTTGCTGCTATTACCACTTTTATTATTCGCGATGCATTTTCCTCTCCCACTATCGTCTAGAAATATGCCGCCTCCTTTCATAGCCGTCGTCGTCGTCGTCCTTTTCTCTTTGATTTTAAATAATGTTCTCGTTGTTGACTTCCTCGAAGAAGAAGAGGAGGAGGAAGAGAAGCAAAAGTGGCGACGACGACTACCACGACCACCCCCACCTTCACCTGTTCGCATGATACTCTCTCCTCTTGTTGGGACGAACGAGAGCATAGTATTCATAATACTAACAATAATAATAATGAAAGTTGAAAAAATGAAGAAGCAGTGCGTGTAAATTGCTCCTTGTTGTGGGAGGTTGGAGGTCTCGCGTGAACGCGCGTGTGTAAAAATATATATAAGAACTAAAAGGTATGTTTATTACAACTCAATTTTAAACAGATGAATGATTCAGAAGAAGAAGACGAAACTGTCTCTTCAAATCAACAGAGTACTCGACGCATAAAACTCAAACTTACTGTTGTTGTTTATCGTCGCCCGGGCGGTTGAATCGTCTCTGCGGTCTTTGTCCTTCCTCTCGCCCCGCCTCTTTATCCGCTATCGCCTGCGCCGCGGTTCTCGGCTTTGGCCCTTTCAACTTTCTCGGCGTGGATTGTTTTCGCTTCAAAATGTCTTGTTTGTTCTCAAAGTATCGTCGTCTTCTGACCTCGTTGATGTGACCAGAGTTCATGACTTGTTTGCGAAAACGTCTCAACGCAGCCTCTCCGTTTTCACCTTCGCCGACGTTGATTTCTGTTTGGAACGCGCCTTTGAACGCAAAAGCAACGCCTGGAGCCGATTTTTGTTTCGGTTGTTGCGCAACTGTAAAGTTTAGAGAGAGAGAGAGAAAGAGAGGTGAGTGTCTCGTTCCGCCGAAAGGTTAAAAAAGAGAGCTTTTGCTCTTCTTTCATCTTGAAACGAAAAGGACGAGAGGAGGAGGACGACGACGAGGATAGAATGTTGAGGTTTTTACGCCTCCCAAATTCCCACGTTTTGCGCGTGCAACCTCACACGCGACCACGGAATCGTCGATATACAGTCATTCCCGGATGCGAAAATACCATTTCTGAGGACTCTTGCACTCAAAAACCGCTTCCTGCTCTCACTCCGCTCCACACAGTGAACGCGAGAGAGGCAAATCTCTTTCTGCCTCCCTCTTTTGAGGAGACGACGACGACCAAAAAAATTCGCGTAAATTCACGCGCACTCTCCCCGCCAAATATGATAAAAACGCGACGCGACGATATTAAGTACCTCTGTTGTTCGTAGACGTGGAAGAAACCGAGGTTCCAACTAAGGATGCCGTTCGCATGGTTAAGCCTAACATGATGATTGTGTGAGTATTGGAGAACTACTTTTTCTATTTTTTTTTCTGAGGAGAGTTGAAGTGTGGTGCTTGAGTGCTTCTTCCTTCATCGCGAGAGTTTTCTTTTCGAGCAAACAAACGAACACCAAAACATCAAAACAAAAAGCAAAAAGTCAACAAAACCAATTCAAAACGACAAAGAAAGACCACGACGCTTTTAAAATGAATCAAGGCTATGGAGGAGGCGGCGGGCAAAACCCTCAGGACAAGAAGCGCATTCGCGAGGCGGAAATGCGCAAGCTCTACGCGAATTCCTGGGCGGTAGAGTTGATGAAAGCACCGTGTGCGAGACCTGGATTTTGTCTCTACGCTTCGCTGTGTTCGCCGTGCGTTGCCTGGCAACAGAGGAAGAAACAGATGTACGGGTCGTTGCAAGGGTACACGTGCTGTAACGGAGGAAGCTGCATTTCCGGTCGGTGTGGCGAGCAGAACAATCCGGAGTTGTGTTTAGCGTGCGAAGTGTTCTGGTGTTTTCCGAGTAGCGTTGCGACGACCAGATTCTTAATCCAGGACGAACAGCGAGTGATGAACACGCAGTGCGATAACGGCATCATCGGATTCATGTTATTGATGAACCAACTCGCGTGCATCTTCAGAGTGGCAGCAATGGTGTCCAACGACGATTCCATCGAGCAAGCTGCGGACATATTGGATTGCATCTCCGATATGACGTATTGCTCTGTGTGCGCGTGCATGCAAACGCAACAAGAGGCGCAAATTGACTTTAGGAACGAGAGCATGACGCCGCAGCAACAAGTGTTCCAAGCTCCGCAAGTCCAACGAATGGCGGCATACGAAACACAACCGGGAATGTATGGTGCGGCGCCGCCTCAGCAACCACAGCAACAGCAGCAACCACAACCACAATACCCAAAAGTTTAAATGCGCGTACGATTTTTTTTCAGAGATACTAAACGAGTACTACTACATACACAACACGCTACTAAACAATTTTAGGCTACTTTACACTTGGTCTTCTTCGTGTCTATTTTCCCAGTCGTGACTATCCCGTTCATCAATTTTTCGCTATCTGTATACCATGCAAACCTGGGTTTCCCATCCGCGCCAACGTCGCCCTTGTAAAACGCCAATCGGTCTTTAATGTTGTTAATCACGCCCGCATGCCACTTGAAGTGGTGCACGGCAACCTTCGCATCGCTAAAGCGCGATTGAGACCATAACTTGGTGGTACTTTCGTGACTATCGTTCGGTGTGGAACACTGCGACCCGGCTGGGAGAAAAGATAAGTTATCGTGCGCAGCGCACTGGTACTTGTATTTTCCCGGATACTTTGCGTACGGCGTCAAATGATAGACGTCTTCTAAATCGCCGTCGCCTCTCCCCGGCCCGCTTAAATACGCCTTCGCTCTCGCCGCGCGCAACACCTGATGGTTCCCTCTGTCCGTTCTCCAGTACCCTTTATACGCCATAGTCTTAAAATCTCTACCACCAGCGACAGTTTTAATCACCGAACACCGCAAAGGAAATTGCTGAAACATTCCGGGTTCTTCTTTCAACTTGCTCAACTCGCCGCTCTTGGAGACTCGATCGACGTACGTCCCTCTCACTTCGTTGTACCCTTTCTTGTCCATCTCTTTCAAGAAGTCGATGACTGATTTCCCGCCGTACGAGTGAAACTCGTCGTTATCCGCGTGGACAATCCAATCTGTCGGTGGGACTTTTTCTAACAACTGCATCCGATGCTTATACATCACTTCGCTCGAGTATTGCGTCAACCACTCGTGGTATGGGATACCCAGATTGTCTAAAATCTTCGCGCACTCGTCAAACTCTGCGGTTCGAAATCCAGATTTAGAGTTAATCACGACTAAGAAGTTCTCCGGTTTAATTCCTAAATCGGTGTAATGGTGGACGAATTGTTTCAACAAGACGGCGCCGTCGTAATCGGCAGCCACGGAGGTGAATATCCAAACTCGGTTCGAGTAGTCTTTTGAAGATGATGCTGATGCTGATGCTGATGCTGATGCTGATGCTGATGCGGTTGAAAACGACGACGACGCCGATGCCGCCAACAAAGGAGCGCTCTTCTCTCCTCTGTCATCAAAATGATTGTTCGATGATGACGACGATGTTTTCATCAAATATGCGAGAGCGAACGCACAGACGAGAAGGAGTTGGAGACATTTTCGCGTATGTCGTCTTCCTCGTGAAGAGGACATAATCTTTTCGTCGTCGTCGTCGTCGTCGAGAGCGTCGTCTGTTCCCTTCATTTCTGACGATTTTGCTGATGAGACAAATCTAACACTGCCACATAAAGAAAGAGAAGTAGGAACAGATCATCATATATACGATGATGATGCAACGAGAAGTAGAGAAGGGTATAACTAACGTTGGTATAACGAGAATAATTGCAATTCGATAATAGTATTGATTGATTAATATTAATGTACAGAGAGATCAACACGCCACCGCTTCGTTGACAGCGGTACCAGTCGTCCCGTTCATATCGTTCTTCATCGTGTTGTCAGAAAGCGGCGACGGCAATTCGTCTTGCGTTTTGACATTGTCTTCTTCTGTTTTTACAATCAAAGCGGCGTCGGTAGCAGCGGTGGTTTTCGTGGTGGCGGCGGTGGCAGCTTCTTTCGGAGCGCATTCTTCGTCTTCGCCGTTTTCAATCGGTTGAAATTTTTCGTGTGCTTCTTTGGCGTCTTTTTGGTGTATGTCTTCTTGCTCTTGCATGGGAAGAACGTCCAGCGGAAAGTGGTTTCGCCATCCCAAATTCTCAAGCATTCTCCCGTACCAGGAAGAAGCGAGGTTCGGCGTGATGGTGACTGGAGTCGAGAGCGCGCTCGTACCCGCGCGGGGGTCGTTCATCTCGTTTGCATTCTGTTGTTGTTCTCCTCCTCCACCAGGATTCGCGTTGTTCACCATAACGCTTTGGCTCGCAATATTCAGCATCGACGGACGACGAACGAGTTGATTATTCAAACTATGGAACGCAGGAAGGCCAATTACGGGAGAGTTCGCACGCCAATCGTAAGAATCGTTTGGGATCCCGGGCATGGAAAATCCACCTCTCGCTGCTCTGTTCAAATTTTCCATGCTCATGGACGACACCATTCCTCTGGAGTCGTTCATAGTGCGGTCACTCATGTTGCTCATGGTGGCGTTGTTCTGCGTCGGATTATTATTATTGATATTATTATTATTGTTGTTATTGTTGTTGTTGTTGTTAGTGCTAGTGCCGAATCCGCCATGCGCGCTCGTTTGGTCGTTGTTCATCGTGTAGTATTCCTTCTCGAAACCGCTCGCGCTCTTACCGCTCTTGATTCTTTGTAATTCCATTAAACTCGCTTGAATGAGCGTTTCCAAACCAACTGATTCGGAACCTCCCGAATCTTCTCGATCTTGACTTGGTCCACGACTCGGTCCGCGCACGCTTTTGCCAAGTTTCGTTTTCGTCGGAGACTTTCTCGGTCGTTTCATCGCATTTTTGCTCGTCGTTTCTTTTCCGGTGTTGTTATTCATGTTGTTGTTATTATTATTATTTCTCTTGTCCTTGTTATCTTGCGAAGACTCCATGGATTCGTCGCAGCTCATAGTTTCTAAAATCTGGCTCGCCACCCTTTTCAAATTTGCTTGCTTTGCCAACTGATTCGACGACTGCTTTCTCGATCCCATGGGCGAAGATAAGTGTTGCGCCGCGGCGACTGGACTCGACGCTTTCTTTGGTGGTGAGGATGCCGGCGGCGCTTTCCCATTTTGAGCTAAGGTTCTTCGTAACGTTGAGTTAAATCGATTTTTCACTTGATTATCGGTTCTTCCAGGCATCGAGCGCGAAATCACCGCCCATTTATTTCCATGAACGGCGTGCGCTGCCAATATCTGCGCGTCTTCCTCGGGAGTGAACGGTCCTCGCTTCACGGTTGGATTCAACTGGTTACACCATCGCAAACGACACGATTTCGAGCTTCTTCCTGGTAATCGTTCGGCAATTGCCGTCCAGTTTCCAGGTCCTCCTAATCGTTGGATTTGTTCGCGCAGTAACGTGTCCTCCTGTGTTGTTGATAAAGAGGATAGTAAAACAATTCATTTTTTGTGTTAGTCATAATTTTTTTTCTCTCTTTTTTCTCGAAGAAAGAAACTCGAGAGAAGATAACAAAAACGATAAGGCCGAAGAGAAGGAAAATTTTGAAACAGTTACGCTCCCCCGCGTGCGAATTTCACGCGCGCGATACAGGTCTTTTGCGAGCGACAAAATCTACATCGCGCTCGAAAATATCCCGCCTGAATCTTTCATCCGCGCGAAAATGAAACTCGTTCGGCGAAACTCACTTCGCGCGACGCCTAACGAGCGCGCGAATGATGTTGCAAAAATTCGTCCAATCCTTCCACACACAGAAAGACCGACGGTTGTAGAGAGAGCTAACAACAAAAAGAATGAGCTCTTAAACGCACCTCGATGGTCCACGCTGACTTGACGTTCTTCTCTTCCTCCATGCTTTCGTCCGAATGAATATATATTTCAACACGTGACTGTCGTTTCGAGGTGAATTAATCCTCGCGTCGTCGATAGAGTTGGCGTTTTTTCTCGCGCGCGCAAGAAAGAGACAGAGCTCGAAATATAATAACGACCTTCTTCCTGTCTTCTGTGGTTCCCGTTGCTCCACCTAACCAAAAAGAACGAAAGGAAGACCACAAACACCACCAAAACACCACCAAAAACAAAAAACGTTTCGAAATCACTTTTTAAAGTCCTCCTGTGGGAAAATTTTTCTCTTCTCTCTCTCTCTCTCTTACGTATTAGGGTTTAGAAAAAATACCCTAAACAAAAAGAGTGTCAAATTTACGAGTACGTAAAATTCAAAAACTCTTCTCGTTCGTCTTCTTCTCTTCATTGTTGTGTTGCTTTTGAAAAACATCTTTTGCTCGTCGTAAACGCGAGAGAGAATAAAAATGGGTTTTGGTCGATCAAAACGACGATCATCAAACGACCCCGACGACCTTAGAGAAGAAGAAGACGAGGAGGAAGAGCTCACGCGAGGAGGAGGACCCACTCGTCCGCAACGAAGCACGAGAGGGAGAAGAATTCGATTAGGCGAAGAAGATTCAGATTCAGACGACGACGACATGATGGATGAAGAAAAGAAGGGAGGAAAACGACGAACAACAAGTAGGGAGAAGAAAAAAGTCTCGTACAAAGAAGAAGATAAAGACGACGACGAATTCGTCGTCAACGAAGACGAAGAGGAGGAAGACGACGACGACGATTTCATCTCCTCCGAAGAAGAAGAGTTGGAGTCAGACGACGGCGAGTTCGCGAATATTCGAAGGAGCACCAGAGACAGACAAAAAGTACAACGGTTGAGTCCAGGGAGAGTCGAAGCGATGAAACGAAGACGACGCGGGGAAGATGCGAATGGCGCGAATGGTGGTAATAACGGAATAAACTACAACGAAGACGCTAACGACGATGATTTCGATGATTTCATCGTCGACGACGAGGAAAAGAAGAAAAAGAAGGACAACAGGGGTCGTCCGCGAAAAGACGGCGACGGCGGTGACAATGGGAAGAAGAAAGGCGCGTTCTTTAGCGCGGGAACGCCACCGTCGGCGCCGAAGAATGGCAGAAGACAGTCAGGTCGATGGCTCGATGATACCGACGATTCTGACGCGGACGGTTTCGACGCGTTGCACCCGAGTGCCGCTCCTCAAAGAGGTATTGGGAATACGAATAACATCGACATCTCTCGATTCGACGCTTTGTTAGGCGCTCCAGGATATACCGCCGACGGGGGCGGACCGAAGAAGATTGGCGAAGCCAAGGATGCAGAAATTACTCCACTGACGGTGGATCCTTCGTTGACGTTCAACGCCGTAGGAGGCCTGGATAAATACGTTGACGCTCTGAAAGAGATGGTGTTCCTCCCGTTGCTCTATCCGGAAATCTTCGAACGGTTTAAAATGACGCCGCCGCGCGGAGTGCTCTTATACGGCGCTCCAGGAACTGGTAAGACGTTAATCGCGAGAGCTTTAGCCGCATCGTGTTCTCGCGCTGGGAGCGAAGTTTCGTTCTTCATGAGAAAAGGAGCCGATGTGCTTTCAAAATGGGTCGGTGAATCCGAGAGACAGTTGCGATTGTTGTTCGAAGAAGCTTCCAAACGCCAACCGTCGATTATTTTCTTCGACGAAATCGACGGTTTAGCTCCAGTGAGAAGTTCTAAGTCAGACCAGATTCACAATTCGCTCGTCGCGACGCTTTTAGCGCTCATGGACGGTTTGGATAATCGCGGTCGCGTTGTTGTTTTAGGAGCGACAAATAGAGTAGACTCCATCGATGGTGCGCTCAGAAGACCGGGGAGATTTGACAGAGAGCTCGCGTTTCCGTTACCAGGCTTATCGGCGCGCGCTGAAATTTTGAAAATTCATACTCGAGGTTGGAAAAAGCCTCCGTCGACGACTTTAATCAATCATTTGGCACAAAAATGCGTCGGTTACTGCGGCGCCGATTTGAAAGCGCTCTGTACGGAGTCCGCTATTGCAGCTTTGCGAAGACGATACCCGCAAATTTACGCCACGGACGATCGATTAAATCTCGATCCTTCGCAAGTCGTTCCGGGAAGAGTAGATTTTGAAACAGCGTTGAAGCAAATTGTTCCTGCCGCGCATCGAAGCGCAAAGACGTATTCTGCTCCGCTGTCTGCACTAATCCGTCCGCTTCTGGGTAACACGCTGAAGGAAATTCTAGAAATCGTTGGAGACGTGTACCCACCAGCGGCGTACATTGCTAGTGATGCGTCTTTGAACGATGAAGAGGCGAACAACGATATCATGAAATCGACGACTGACCAGTTAGAAATCGCGTACTACGACGACTCCGACGATGAGGGCAACAACCTCCTTCTCGCCGAAGCATCTACCGCGGGTGATAAGGACGACTACGACGACGACGAGATCAGAGGTAAAACGAAGAAAAATACGTTGAAAATCGCAGCTTCTGAATTTATTCGCTCGCCGCCTTCACAAAATCCACGATTGCTCGTCTGCGGTGAGCCTGGTTCTGGACAGGCGCACATTGCTCCAGCGCTCTTACACGCGCTCGAGCAGTTTGCGGTGCACGCAATATCCTTGCCCGCGCTCTTATCGGATGGCGGTAGATTACCGGAAGAAGCTTTAGTCGCCGCGGTGACCGAGGCGCGAAGAGCGGCGCCTTCAATTTTGTACCTTCCACACATTCGCTTATGGTGGGAAAGTGCCAACGCGACGTTGCGCGCGACGTTATTGACTTTATTAGACGATATCCCTCCAAATTTACCCGTCATGCTCTTAGCGACAGCGGATTGCGAGAGAAATGAGTTGGATGAAGAGTTGGCCGAAGCTTTTGCGGGCGAGCAGCGCTCGTACGCGTTGACGAAGCCAAAGGATGCAGAAAGAAAGGAATATTTTGAAGCTATCGTTTCGGCGGCACTGAATGCGGCGCGGAAACGAGACGAGCAAATGAAGAAGAACGACGGCAAAACCGTGGCTTCCGCAAAAACTGGATTGAAGAACGTCGCCGCCGCCGCGGTGGAAGAAAAGCTGGAAGTCTTGGAAAAAGCGAAAGATGTCAACGCCGGGGCGAACGCCACCACTGCCGCAAACAAAGACGAGGCCGTGGAAGTGAGTCCAGAAGTCATTCAAGCTGAAGAGCAGATGTTAAGAAAGCAGCGCATGTTCTTGCGGGACATTGTGACGCGTTTACTCTTTAAGAAGCAGTGGTCCAAATTAGCGGCGCCTATTACCGACGCCGAGCTCGACGGGTACTCCAAGACTGTGCAATCTCCGATGGATTTATCCACTTTGCTTTGGAGAATTGATTCGAGCGCTTATTTAACCATAGAGTCGTTTCTGAAAGATGTGCACTTGATTGTCGTCGCAGCCGTACAGTATTGGGGAGAGGATTGTGAAGATTCCAAAGGACGCCAGTTTGTCAGTCGAGCGTACGCGTTGGAAGATACCATCACGGAAATGTGTCAACAATTGGATAATCGAGTGATTGAACGGTGCGTTGCGATTGCGAAGCGTCGTTTGGGCGAAGTAGAAAGGTCCGAGGAGGACCAAAAGACGACGGGCCGGAAGCGGCAGAGATCTTCGTCTCCGCTCCCGGCGGTCGCCGAGGAAGACGTGGAAATGAAACAAGAGGAAGAGGAAGAAAAAGAAGCGCCTTCAAATTCGAAAAAGAAGGAAAAAGAGGAAATTATAAAGGCGACTTTCGATTTAGTGGACGAATCGAGCGTTACATCGGCGAAAGAGAAAGCGGTCACCGCACTTCTCGCGAAATCCAACGCTGAAACGTGTTCTTTCTGTGAAAATTTAGCTGGCGTGGTTGGTAGGAAAGTCCAAGGCGAATTCGCAAAAATCAAAACGCGCGATAACGCCAGTTGGGCTAAAGCCGTGGTGAAAGTATTCAAGGAATCGAAGTTTTAATAAAACTATGATAGGTAGTAGATGGACATTATTAGTATTCGTTGCAACTTTTCTCTCATTCGCTAAAAATCTATTAAAGCACTTTAATATTATTATTATTATTATTATTATTCTTTGCTCAACTCTTTGCTTCTTTCCGCGGCGGCTTTCACGGCGTTGATGAACGAATTTCGCACGCCCCCTTTCTCTAATTCGTGCACCGCCGCAATCGTCGTCCCGCCTGGCGACGTCACGTTATCCTTCAACTGGCCTGGATGCGTCCCTTTCTCCAAAACCATCTTCGCCGCACCCATGACGGTTTGCGCGGCTAATTTCGTGGAAACGTCTCTGGGCAACCCGCACAACACGCCGCCGTCGCTCATAGCTTCGATGACTTGGTAGATATACGCCGGTCCCGACCCACTCACTCCAGTCACCGCATCTAACAACTTCTCTTGCACCACAACGCACACTCCAACAGATTGCATGAGCTTTAGCGCCAAATCTGCTTGTTCATCCGTCACGAACTTGCCTCTCGCCAGAGCCGCCGCGCACGCGCCGACTAAACACGGCGTATTCGGCATCACTCTCACCACGGGCACACTTTTCCCATCACTTATTGCGTTTTCCAGCGTTTCTAAGGTTACTCCTGCGCAGATGGAAATGACAATTTTATCTTCCGTCAGCTCCTTTGAGATTTCTTTCATAACTGTCGCCGCTGCGTACGGTTTCACCGCGATGAATATCACGTCCGAGTTTCTCGTCAGTTCGCGGTTATCTTTACACGCGTTGCAGCCGAACGAGGTGAATAAATCCAATCTCGGTTGCCACGGGTCCGTGCAATACATATTTTCCCACGGGACGATTCCAGAGTTGGAGAAGCCTCCACCGAGAGCTTCTGCCATCATTCCCGATCCAATAAATCCAACTTTTGTGTTTGAGTTGCTCATCGTCTTTAGTCTAAGTACTTACTCAAGTTTAATGTTGTTGTTGTTGTTGTTGTTGTTGTTGTTGTTGTTGTTGTTGTTGTCGTGTGTTGGTTTTCAAGAAAGAAGTTTCTTTGTGAATTGTGGTGTACTGAAGAAAGGGGTGACCAAAACAACAACAACACAATTTTTCGTCTTTTTGTTCTGTCTCGAAACCTTTTTGATTTCACCACACAAAAAACTTTCACATCATCAGAAAAAGAAAAAGATGGCGGATACTTCGATGGACTACTCGGAGTATTCCGAGAACGAAAACAGCCCAATGCCAGTGGCAAAGGTACGTGAGTCTATTCGTATTGAACGTTGAACACCACCACCAAAAAGTTGGTGGGTGGTACGTTTTCGTCGTCGTGTGTGTCTAACGACGAAGCTGATGAGATATGAAATTTTGGAAACTTTCTTTCTTTCCCCCCAAATACAACAACAGAAAGATTTTTCATCTCTTTTGAACACCACGCGCGCACTTCCTTTCCTATCATCGAAACATTGTGTTGTACTCTTCTCCGTTCGTGATGTTTTCTTGATTTTTCACTCTTTCAATGTTTAGCGGTTCTTTTTCGATGCATCATTTGACGACGAGTCAGCGCGCACGTGTACTTTTACTCACATATATAATTTCTCTCTCTTCAAACAAACAAAAAATAGGGGAAGAAAGCTGCTGTGGCGAAGAAAGCGCCGTTGGCGGACGGCAACGTTACCGCCGGTGGTGGTGGTAAGACGACTAAAAAAGTTGCCATCGAGGACATTTACCAAAAGAAAACACAATTGGAACACATCTTGTTGAGACCGGACACGTACGTCGGGTCGTGCGAAAAAGCGGAAGAGACGGCGTGGGTGTACGACGCCGCTGAGAACAAGTTGGTGCAGAAAACCGTCGCGTTTACGCCGGGTTTGTATAAAATCTTCGACGAGATTTTGGTCAACGCGACAGATAATAAAGTCAGAGATCCGACGATGAAAGAGTTGCGAGTGGATATCGACAAGGAGAAAGGGACGATTTCGGTCATGAATGGCGGGAAAGGGATCCCGGTGGAGATGCACAAAGAGGAAGGCGTGTACGTCCCGGAGCTTATTTTTGGACATCTTTTGACGTCGTCCAACTATAACGACAACGAAAAGAAAGTCACCGGCGGTCGTAACGGTTACGGCGCAAAGTTGGCGAACATTTTCTCGCACGAGTTCATCGTGGAAACGTGCGATGGTAGTCGCGAGAGACAATACAAGCAAGTGTTTAAGAACAACATGAGCGAGAAAGGGGAACCGATAATTACCAAGTGTAAGAAATCCGACAACTGGACCCGAATTACGTTTAAACCAGACTTTGAGAAGTTCGGGATGACTGAATTGGAAGACGATTCCATCGCGTTGATGTCGAAGAGAGTGTACGATTCCGCAGGTATCATCGGGAAGAACACGAAGATCTTTTTGAACGGCGAACAGATCAAAGTCAAGAGCTTCTCGGAATACGTCGATATGTATTTGCAAGACACTGAGAACGCGCCGAAAGTTTACGAAGCGCAAGGCGATCGTTGGCAAGTGTGCGTGACGGTGTCGAACACGCAGCAGTTCCAGCAGTGCTCGTTCGTGAATGGTATTTGCACCATGAAGGGTGGGACGCACGTCGCCAACATCGCCGACGGCATCGCGGGCGAGTTGTTGAAGAAGATTCAAAAGAAGGAAAAGTCGTGCAAGAACTTGAAGTCGTTTCAAGTGAAGAACCACTTGTGGGTGTTCGTGAACGCGCAAATCGAGAACCCGGCGTTTGATTCGCAAACGAAAGAGACGCTCATCACGAAAGCTTCGAACTTTGGCTCCAAGTTCTCCGTTTCCGACAAACTCATCAAGCAGTTGATGGCCACGCCGTTGGTTGAGAACATCATGTCGTGGGCTCAGTTCAAACAATCCAAGGACTTGAAGAAGACCGATGGTGTCAAGCGATTGCGATTGACTGGTATTCCGAAGTTGGACGATGCGAACAACGCCGGCGGACGCAACTCGAAAGACTGCACGCTGATTTTAACCGAGGGGGATTCTGCCAAAGCGTTGGCGGTTTCCGGTTTGTCCATCGTCGGAAGAGACAACTACGGGGTGTTTCCGTTGAGAGGGAAGTTATTGAACGTTCGCGACGCTTCGTTTGATCAAGTAAAGAACAATGTGGAAATCACCCACATCAAACAGATTTTGGGCTTGCAACACGGCAAAACGTACGACGAAGATTCCATCAAGACGTTGCGATACGGGAAGTTGATGATCATGACGGATCAAGATCACGATGGTTCGCACATCAAAGGTTTGTTAATCAACTTTCTGCACGCGCACTTCCCGTCTTTGTTGAAAATTCCGGGTTTCTTGTTGGAGTTCATCACGCCCATCATCAAGGCGACGAAGGGCCAACAAACGCGCGTATTTTACACGTTGCCGGAATACGAAAACTGGAAGCTCGTCAACAACGACGGTAAAGGCTGGGCCATCAAGTACTACAAAGGTCTCGGTACGTCCACGGCAAAAGAAGCGAAGGAGTATTTCGCTGCGATTGAGTTGCACCGCAAGACTTTTTGCTGGGAATCCGACGGCGACGGAGATTTGATCGACATGTCCTTCTCCAAGAAGAGAGTCGAAGATCGTAAAAGGTGGTTGTCCGCGTACGAAGAAGGAACGTTCTTGGACCAAAGCGGCGAGACCGTTCGGTACGATGAGTTTATCAACAAAGAGTTGATTCTCTTCTCCTTGGCGGATTTAATGCGTTCTATTCCATCCGCCATTGATGGTTTCAAGCCTTCGCAACGAAAAGTTATGTTTTCGTGCTTCAAGAGAAAGTTGAAGTCGGACATCAAAGTCGCGCAATTGAGCGGTTACGTCTCGGAACACTCCGCCTATCACCACGGCGAAGCGTCTCTTGCGTCGACAATCGTTAATCTCGCGCAAGATTTCGTTGGGACGAACAACATCAACTTGTTAGTCCCGAGCGGTCAGTTTGGTACGCGTTTGCAAGGCGGGAAGGACCACGCGTCGCCGCGTTACATTTTTACGCGTTTGGCGCAGTTGGCCAGAGTTGTATTCCCGGAATGCGACGACGCGTTGTTGAACTACAACGACGAAGACGGTCAAAAGATTGAACCGACGTATTACATGCCGGTTATTCCAACTGTTTTGATTAACGGCGCCGAAGGTATCGGAACGGGATGGTCTACTTCGATTCCAAACTACAACGCGAGAGACGTCATCAGCAACGTTCGCGCGATTTTGAACGAAGAAGAGCCAACGCAAATGATGCCGTGGTACAGACACTTCAAGGGTGAAATCACCGAGGAAATCTTCAAGGGCGAGCGAAGATTCATCGCCACTGGCTCGTATCACATCCGAGACGAGTGCACGTTGGAAATCACCGAGTTACCGTTGCGCACGTGGACGCAAGACTACAAGGAGTTCTTGGAAGAACTCATTGCGCCAAAGGACAAGAAAGCTCCGTTCATTACCGATTACAAGGAGTATCACACGGATACATCGGTGCATTTTGTCATCACCATGCCTCCGGCGAACTTGGCCAAGGCTGAAGAAGAAGGCATCGTGAAGAAGTTCAAGTTGGCGTCGAAAATTTCGTGCTCCAACATGCACGCGTTCAACGAGCACTCGATCATCACCAAATACGAGTCCGCAGAGGATATCATGAAATCGTTCGTTCCTTTGCGATTGAAGGCGTACGAAGAGAGACGTCAAATGCTCATCAAAGTTGCCGAGTCGGAACTCAAGCGTTTGGCGAACAAGACGCGTTTCATCTTGGCGGTTGTCGAAGGCTCCTTGGTGGTCAACAGAAAGAAGAAGGCTGAGTTGGTCGAAGAGCTCGAGATGATGATGTACGATAAGTTACCAAAGACGAAGACGTCTGCGTCTGCGGCGGCGGCTATCGTTCAAACGGACGAGAACGACATCGCGGCGGATGAATCCGACGACGCCAACGCGTCCTACGATTACTTGCTTTCCATGCCTTTGTGGAACTTAACTTTGGAGAAGGTTGAAGATTTGGTCACGGAAAAGGAAGAGAAAGAAGCCGAAGTCGCGCTTTTGAGAGGAGCGACGGATAAGGACTTGTGGTTTACGGATTTGGACGCGTTGGAGGAGAATTTGGATCAACTCGAAGACGACGACGTCGCGGCTGAGGAAGAGATGCAAAAGCAAGTGCGCGCGGCGGCAAGAAACAACACCAAGGCTGGACAAAAAGCGCTCGCGAAGAAAAAGAAAGCGATCAAGAAGAAAGCCATGGACTTTGACTCGGACGCTTCGGATTCTGAGATCGACGAGGATTTCTCGGACGACGACTTTGAAGTCACCAAGCCGAAGAAACGAGCGCCGGCGAAACCGAAAGCGGCTCCCGTTGCCGCCGCACCGAAAGCAGTTCCAGTTCGCGCTGCCGCCCCTGCGCCGGTGGTTGCTCCTGCTGCGGATTCCGACGACGACGACGTTCCTCAGTTATCATTGGCGGAGCGATTGTTACAAAAGGCCTCCTCCGGTTCCGTACAAGCCAAGCGTCAAGACTCGTTTAACTTTGACGCCGTTTCAAAGATGGTCAACGAAGTCGCCAACGAGAAACCAGCGACTGCGTCGGCAGATAAGCCAGCTGCGACGAAAAAAGCCGCTCCGGCAAAGAAATCAGCCGCTGCTGCGAAGAAACCCGCTCCGGCAAAGAAGAAGAAGAAAGCCGAGGATTCGGACTCGGACGTTTCGTTTGGTGACGACGACGACGACGACGCGGAGGATGTCGTCGCGGAAGTCGCTGCGAAACCGGCGGCGCGCGCGGGGAGAAACGTCCAACGTAAATCCTACAAAGTCGACGATTCTAGCGACGACGAAGAGGAGAGCGATTTTGACGACGACGAGGACGAGGAGGATGATTTCGACAGTGACTTTGAGTAATTTTTTGTGTGCTATAATAAGAAGAATTAAAAAGTGAGGAGGAAGGTTTTTAGGAAATCAAGGAAAAAGAGAGAGAGAAGAGAGAGAAGAGACTGTAAACTGAAAAAAGAACGAACAAAACACCAATTGAAAATTGAAAAACAACAAAAAACACATCATTACGAAAAGATGCGCACCTCCACCACTCTTCCCACCGTTTCTTCCTCCTCCTTTTCCTCCTTTTCCTCCCGCTCTCGTCGTCGCCGTCTTTGCAAAAAATATTTTCCTTCTTGTTCTTCTTGTTCTTCTTCTTCACGTAAAGAACAACCCCGAGAAGAAGAAGAAGAACAAGGAAAAAAAATTTTCTTTGCGTTTGGTTTCGGGTATTGCGCCATCGGCGTCGCCAACCAACTGCTCAAGAAGACAAAGAAGAAGAGTAATAATAATAACGAGATTTTAGGAGAAAAAGAGGAAGATTTTGAGTGGATTGTAGTGGGCACGACTCGATCGCGAGAGAAAGCGGAGGCTTTGAATCTTCGCTCGAACGGCACGTGGTGCGAAGAAGTGTTCACGTGGAAATCAGACGACGGGGAACCGTTACAAGAGGAGTGCGCGCGGTGGTTGAAGAAAGCGGACGTTATTTTAATTTCGACGCCACCGAATGGTGATTTAGATTTAGACCCGATATTATCAACGAAAGCAGTCAGAGAAATCTTGGAGAACGCGAAGAAGCGACAGATGTTTATCTATTTGAGTTCGACGGGCGTGTACGGAGGCCATCTCGGCGAGTGGGTGGACGAAACGACGGAACCGAATCCAGATTCGATAGTCGCTCAAAGAAGGTTAAACGCCGAAAAGGCGTGGACAGAGTGGATAGTCAATGGTAACAAAAGAAATAATGTAAAGTCTTCGTTGCGAATATTTCGATTGGGTGGCATTTACGGCCCTGGAAGAAGCGCTCTCGATATCGCCTCGAAACGCGAAAGAGAGCGACAATTCCAAGAGAAGACTCGGAGGAAAGAAGTAGAGGCACAGAGTGAGGATAATAGCAATACTTATAGCATTAGAAATAGCGATAACGCTAATACGAGATCGTTAACGCCGACGCAAATATCTCGGAGGAAGAAGATGTACACGTCTCGGATCCACGTGGCGGATGTCGCCAACGCGCTCGTTCGGTGCATCGAAAAAGAAGTAAGCGACGAAGAAGAGGATACCGTTTGTATCGACGACGATAATCGCGTCGCCATATACAACGTCGTCGACGATTATCCTTCATCTCGAGACGAAGCCGTCGATTTCGCGGCAACTCTTCTGAGTTCCGAAATAAATAACGAAGGCAATGAGAAGAGTGGTGAAAAAGACATCCTCCTCCCCGACAAGAGCGAAAAGCGAGTCAAGAACGTAAAGCTCAAACGCGCGTTCGCATCCTCTTCATCCTCCTCTTCATCGCTCCTCTTTCCCTCGTACAAAGAGGGACTGACGGCCATTTACGATGGAAATCAAATCCCGTTCGATTGATGATGATGATGTGTTATGAGTAGGAATAGCAGTTAAAGTTTTTAAGTGACCTTTTTCCTCCGAATGAGAACAAGAAAATGACACAAAAAGCAGATAGAATTTTTACTTCATTTACTCTTCCTCGTCGTCCGAGACTTCTCACTCTACATAGTCTTTTTACAAAATCCATTCACGACGACGAGAGAAGGATGGATCATCGTTACTTGAGTTGGCAGGACGTCGCCAAGCGAAGAACGCTGTTGGACTTCTCTTCTTCTTTAACTTCTTCCTCTTTTGAAGGAGATGAAGAGGTTGAACCATCATCCGTTCTCGAATACGGACGATTTCAACTCGGTTTATTCCTCTCCGGCGTATTCATCGTCGCCTTATACGTATACGCGGAGTTTTTACACCACGTGAGAATGAAACGAATGCACAACGGTGGGTATAATAAAGGATTAGCGGAAGACTCGATCGAGATGCGAATGGCTGGAACGAAGAAGTTTGATGTTTTATTGGAAGGAGGTGGAGGAGGAGGAGGAGGAAATACTCCAGACGGATCGATGATTTCTAACTCCATGCAAGATATGAGCGACGAGGATAAGAAACGCTCGTTTGCGAATTTCACGGACAGCTTTGGACGACAAAATTCTCAGAGCGGGAACATGAGCGATGCCGTCGGTGCTTCTCCATCTACCGGGGACAACGGCAACGTAAAGTTCACGAACATTGGCGCA
>Ga0181597_10000427_pt1 | contig 46768 bp, 39 predicted proteins | sample 041ome_5_FD_148647 | JGI IMG/M metagenome (GOLD analysis project Ga0181597, IMG submission 148647) | Coastal salt marsh microbial communities from the Groves Creek Marsh, Skidaway Island, Georgia - 041403US metaG (spades assembly) | ecosystem: Environmental > Aquatic > Marine > Intertidal zone... | reverse complement strand
GGCAATTTGAAAACTTACTCTACAATGATTAATAAAAAATACCGCTCCTATAACGGTTATAAAAAAACAAAAAGTATGTCCGTAAAAACAAAAGAAAACATCAAAGCAAAGTTAGACGATATTTTAATAGATATCTCTTGGGCTAAAATAGCGAAAAGGTATTTTGGAAAATCAAGTTCGTGGATTTATCACAAATTAGACGGAATTGATGGGAATGGCGGAGCAGGCGGTTTTACTGCTGTTGAAAAAGAAGATTTTAAAAACGCCCTGCTAGATTTATCGAATCGTATAAAATCTTGTGCGGAGAAAATTTAAAAACCGTAAAATATTTTATGTTTTCGACATGTATTCTGGTTTAAATATCCATTCAGTTGAGGTGAACAAGTTCTATGAATTGGATACTTAAAGCTACTAAAATGATCTAACACCAAGCGTTATAAAACCACTGGTTTTTTTAAAACAACCGAAAAAATGAATTATTTAAAATAAAAAAGGGAACAACTTTAACAAGTGCTCCCTTTTTGTACTCGAGGCGGGACTTGAACCCGCACGCCCAAAAGAGCACAGGATTTTAAGTCCGGCGTGTCTACCAATTCCACCACTCGAGCCGAGGTAGTCGAGCGAAAGACGGGATTTGAACCCGCGACCCTCACCTTGGCAAGGTGATGCTCTACCCCTGAGCTACTTTCGCATTCTTATTTCAATCTCTCTGGAGCGACCCTCATCCGCCTTTGGCGGATTATGCGCTACCCCTGAGCTACTTTTACGATAGGCAGGCAAATGTAAACATAAATTTATAATTTCTAAAATACATTGCCCTCGGTTTTTGAGAAATTATTTCTGCAGTTTGCGTTTAATTTCATTCAATTGCAAAAGGGCTTCAACGGGAGTGAGCGTGTCAATATCCAATTGCTGAATAGCATCGCGGATGGATTCCAATAAAGGATCATCCAAATTAAAAAACTGCAACTGCAATCCGGAATTTTTCTCCCCTGTTTTTAAATCTTTCCCATGAGCAGCTTCCAACTGCTTGAGCTTGTTCTTGGCCGATTGCAATACATGCTGGGGCATTCCTGCCATTTTGGCCACATGAATTCCAAAACTGTGGGCGCTGCCACCAGCCACCAACTTGCGCAAAAACAACACCTGATCTTTGGACTCTTTCACCGCCACATTAAAATTTTTAATCCTTGGATAGCTCCGTGACATTTCGTTGAGCTCGTGATAATGGGTTGCAAAAAGCACTTTGGGGCGATACGGATGTTCATGCAAATATTCTGCTATGGCCCATGCGATAGAGATTCCGTCGTAGGTACTTGTTCCCCGTCCAATTTCATCCAATAACACCAAACTGTTTTCGCTGATATTATTGAGTATAGAAGCGGTTTCGTTCATTTCCACCATAAAGGTAGAGGCACCCATCGAAATATTATCACTCGCACCCACACGAGTAAAAATTTTGTCAACCACGCCCAAAGTGGCAGCGGTGGCAGGAACATAACTCCCCATTTGAGCCAGTAAACAGATCAGTGCTGTTTGGCGTAATAAGGCTGATTTTCCGGACATATTGGGCCCCGTAATCATGATGATTTGCTGCTTTTCGCGATCCAATTCCAAATCGTTAGAAATATAGGGCGTTCCCAAGGGCAATTGTTGCTCAATCACCGGATGCCGCCCCCCTTTGATACTGAGGCTGGTGGTCGTTATAAGTTTCGGAGCACAATAGGAGTGCTTTTGAGCGAGCTGTGCAAAACAGGCCAAAACATCCAGTTGTGCCACCCCGTAGGCATTGGACTTAAGGACTTCCAATTGGCTTTGCAGACTTCCTAGTAAATCTTGAAATAATTGCTGTTCCAATGTAGCAATCTGATCCGCCGCCGTTAATATTTTTACTTCAAACGCTTTTAGCTCTTCGGTGATATACCGCTCGGCATTGACCAGCGTTTGCTTGCGAATCCAATCTTCGGGCACCTTGTCTTTGTGGGTATTACGAACTTCGATATAATAACCAAATACGTTGTTGAAGGCTATTTTTAGGGAGGGAATTTGAGAGCGTTCGGTCTCCCGTTCCAAAAGGGCATTCAAATGACCTTTGGTGTTTTGTTGCAGCTGGCGCAACTCGTCTAAAGTTTCAGAAAACCCCTCGGCGATGACCTTTCCTTTGCTAACCAAAACCGGTGCCTCTGGATGCAGAGTTTTTTCTAAAATTTCAATCAAAGGGGACGCCTCCTGCATTTGTCCCAAAAACATTTTTAAGGCAGTATGGCTGGACGCCTTAATAGCCACTTTCCACGGTTCCAATTCTCGCAGGGAATGCTGCAATTGCACCAAAGCTCTTGGACTGATTTTCTCCGTGGCAATTTTCGCCATAATCCGTTCCAAGTCCACCATCCGGGATAGGGTTTCTCGAGTATTTTGGTGGAGGGTTGTGTCGGCTAAAAAAGCCGCTATGGCTAAATGCCGCTGTTCGATATGTTTTTTTTCTTTAAGGGGAAATGCCAACCAACGCCGGAGCAAACGACCGCCCATAGCGGTTTTGGTTTGATCCAAAACATCTATAAGGGCAACTCCCTCAGGATGAGTGGGTTGAAACAATTCTAAATTGCGTACCGTAAACCGATCCATCCAAACATAGGCATCGTGTACAATGGGTTGAATTCGAGTGATGTGCTTGCATTGGTGGTGTTGTGTATCCGACAAATAGTGTAGCACCGCTCCGGCGGCGCTGCAGCCCGCAGTCATGTCCTGAACACCAAAACCAGCAAGCGTTTTGGTTTGAAATTGTTGGGTCAACTTTTCCAAAGCAGTAGAAGATTCAAAAGCCCAATCTTCCATAAAAAAACAATGATATTGCGTTCCAAATTGCTCTAAAAACTTTTTCTTTTGCGGTTTGGGCACCAATAACTCACTGGGAGCAAAACTTTGCAGCAACTGATCCATTTCTTCTGCACTGCCTTGGGCACACCAAAAATCTCCCGTGGAGATGTCCAAAAAGGAAGCCCCAATCGGGTTCCCCAACTGTATGGCTCCCAAATAGTTGTGCTTTTTCTGATCCAACACATCATCATTTAAAGACACACCGGGAGTAACCAATTCGGTCACCCCGCGTTTGACAATGGTCTTGGTGAGTTTTGGATCTTCCAACTGATCGCAAATGGCCACCCGACATCCGGCACGAACCAACTTGGGCAAATAGGTATTGAGCGAATGGTGCGGAAAACCTGCCAAAGCCGTTTCACTTGTACTTCCTGCGCCGCGTTTGGTAAGGATAATTCCCAAAATTGAAGCGGCTTTGACAGCGTCCGAACCAAAGGTTTCATAAAAATCTCCAACACGAAACAATAACAAAGCATCCGGATACTTTGCCTTGATCTGGTTGTATTGTTTCATTAATGGAGTTTCCTTTGCCGTTTTTGCCAAAATTTTCGTTTTTACGAATGTAATTATTATTTAAAAGAAAGTAGAAAGGCTTTCAAAAACAAAGATGCAAATAGCTTTAGAAAAATTAGAGTATGTACTTTTGTTTTTTGTTAAAAGTTATGCGCAAACTCAAAAATCAAGAATTGGATCGGATTTCTCCGGAAGCATTTATTGCTGCAGAAAAAACACCACTGATTTTAATTTTGGACAATATTCGGAGTTTAAACAATATCGGTTCCGTCTTTCGGACGGCGGATGCTTTTTTGGTTGAAAAAATCTACCTCTGCGGAATCACGGCGCAACCCCCACATAAAGACATTCACAAAACAGCCTTGGGTGCTACCGAAACCGTCGTTTGGGAATATGTGGCCGATACCACAGCTTTGGTTCAAAAGCTGTTGGAGGAACAGGTGGTGGTCATTGCCATAGAACAAGTCGAAGGGGCTCAATCCTTAGAAACTTTTCAACCCCTGCCCCAACAACGCTATGCTTTTGTTTTGGGAAATGAAGTTAAAGGGGTTGCCCAATCCGTCATCAATACCGCCCAAAAAGCTATTGAAATTCCTCAATTCGGCACCAAACATTCGCTCAACATTAGTGTTGCCGCAGGACTGGTGGTGTGGGATTTTTTTGCTAAGTATTTAAAGTTAAAATAACGCGCATTAAAAGTTGATCCAAAGCCTTTGGATCCTTTTCAAAATCTGAATTAGTCGTATCACAGCGAACCACCGGAAAGTGCTGTGGTGCTGCCAAAAAAGTTTCGTACTGCTGGGCAATTCGATCCAAATAATCGGCTTCAATATTTTTCTCTGCCGTTCGCGCTCGAAGTGCAATACGATCCAGGAGGACCGTTGTAGGAGCCTCCAAAAAAAGTAATAAATCTGGATGTTTGTAAGTCGCTATTCCCTTTTGATAGGCTTCCATAAAGGAATCCATAGCTCCTCCTTTCAGGTTTTGCTGGGCAAACACAGCGGATTTGTAGAGCGTATAATCTGAAACGCCTTTTCCCTCTGGCTGGGTCTTCCAAAAATCTTGTCCTTGAATGATACGATCTTTTAAGAAAAAAGTTTCTACGGCAACCGCATAAGTTTGCGCATCTTCATAAAATTTTTCGAGATAGGGGTTTTCTAGAAAAGATTCTAATAAAATCGGCACCTGATAGCGTTTTGCCAGCAATTGAGCCAGCGTGGTTTTTCCAGCACCGATATTTCCTTCTATGGCAATGAACGGATAACGATCAAAAAGGGAGGATGTCCAATGGGAAAAAGGCAGTTGATGAACGGTTGAGGCATCCGCACTGGAATCGCGCAACTGCTGCATGTTTTTGCCCCAGCGAGGATGCACATAGTCTGAAGCTATTTCCGCCATGGGATATAACACAAAATTCCGTTTTTCAATCTGCGGATGGGGAAGGGTCAAAACGGTATCTTCAAAAACCAAATCGTCGTAAAACAACACATCCAAATCCATGGTCCGGGCTTCGTAGGTTTTAGAAGAGGATCGGTTTCTTCCCAAATGCTGCTCAATCTGTACCAATTTTTCAAATACTTCATGGGGCGAAGCATGACTCTCTATCCCAACGCAGGCATTGTAAAACGGAGCACTCTCAAATCCCCAAGCGGGTGTTTCATAAAGTGATGAAAGTGCAAAATAACCCTCAAAGTTTTGAACCAACAAGCGCAGTGCTTTTAGCATCAACGTCAAACGATCGCCTTGATTGCTCCCCAAAGAAAGATAAATCCGATGTTTTCCGGACATGTGCTTTAAATTTTGACAAAGCTACAAAACACTATATTTGCAGAGGGTATAAAATCAAAAGGATGCTTTTGTCTTTTGTGATTTCAAACCATCGTTTACTATGGATGCACAACAACGAGCTCTGGCTCAAAAAATATATCTTTATCTCGCTGCCCTCTTCATCACCTCCTTGGTGGTCTCGAACTTAATTTTTCAAAAGTTTTTCTATTGGTATCCTTTGGGGTGGGAATTGTTTGGTAGCCCTTTGTTTGAATTATCTGTTGGGATACTCCCCTATCCAATCACGTTTTTAATTACGGATTTAATCTCGGAAATTTATGGGAAAAAGAAGGCCAATACGGTGGTGATTGCCGGGATTTTTGCCTCGTTTTTTTCTATGGGTATTTTGTGGCTTTCCAATGTGGTGCCTGCCTTACCGAACTCCCCCATTGACAACGCTACCTTTTCGAAAGTTTTTTCGCTCTCTCCCATTGCAGTATTGGCTTCTATGTTGGCTTATTTAAGTGCACAATTTATCGATATCAAAATATATCATTTTTGGAAAAACCTCACCCAAGGAAGATTGCTGTGGTTGCGGAATAATTTTTCCACCTTTAGCTCGCAATTCATCGACACCTTTTTGGTGATTAGTTTGTTGAGCCTTTTTGGAGTATTGAAATGGGAATATTTTTGGGGATTAGTCTTGTCTGGATTTGTATTCAAAGTGCTTATTGCCGCCTTGGACACCCCTATCCTCTATCTTTTGGTCTCTATTTTTAGAAAAAAATTCCAATTAAAAATTAACGAAGAAATTGACTTTTAACCCTATGGAAAATAACGTTGAACCCGTTCGCCTAAACAAATATTTAAGTGAAATTGGACATTGCTCCCGTCGTGCAGCAGACAAACTTATTGAAAGTGGGAGGGTGTATGTGAACGGTGAAAAAGTTGTGATGGGGCAAAAAGTTGCGCCCTCCGACCGTATCGAAATTGATGGAATCCCGATTGAGAGCACCAATGAAAAAAACGTTTATCTAGCGTTTCATAAGCCCGTTGGTATTGTTTGTACCACCGATACGCATGTCGAAAAAGACAATATCATCGACTTCATCAACTATCCCACTCGAATTTTTCCCATTGGTCGATTGGATAAACCCAGCGAGGGTTTAATTCTGATGACCAACGATGGAGACATTGTCAATAAAATTTTAAGAGCCCGAAACGAACACGAAAAAGAATATCAGGTTACGGTCAACAAGCCTGTTACTGCTGAATTCATTCAACAAATGTCCGAAGGGATTCCCATTTTGGACACTGTCACGCGAAAATGCTATGTGGAACAAACCCATAAAAAAGAATTTAAAATCATCCTGACGCAGGGGTTGAATCGACAAATCCGACGTATGTGCGAATATTTGGACTATCGGGTGGTAAAATTGAAGCGGGTGCGCATCATGAACATCAAACTCGATGTAAAAGTGGGACAATACCGAGACCTCACCAAAGCAGAATTGAAAGAGTTACAACGCCGGTTGGCTTCCTCCGGTAAACATTTTTAAAACACGCGCTAAATCTGCTCCAAAGCTACGACCATACCCTCGTTGGAACGAACATTGAACACAGTCTGGTCTTCAAAAATCAGGTATTGACCTTTGATACCCACCAATTTTCCTTGATATTCAGGATTTTTTTCCAAGTTTAAACTGACTACTTTTCCGGGATATTGCAAAACGGGAAAGTGAAGTTGCGTAATGCTTTGTTCTTGGTGCACAATATAGGGTTTCAATTCTTTGGGTAAATGATCGATGGCTTTATTCCGTGCGGCTTCCCATGCAATAGGTTCATTTTCATTTTGCAGCATTTTCCGCCAGTTGGTTTTGTCCGAAAAATGGTCTTTTAGTGCCACCTCTCCCACTCCGGCCAAATAGCGATTGGGGACTTCCAAAAGTGACATGGCTTGGTCGGCACCTTGATCAATCCAACGGGTGGGCAATTGTTTTTTTCGTGTCACGCCCACTTTTAAATGACTACTCAATGCCAAATAAACAATGTGCGGTTGCAACTGCATTTCTTTTTCGTAATCCAAATCTCGATCAGCTTCTCCCAAATGGGCTTTACTCAATTCCGGGCGCATAATCCAGTCGCCAGCAGCAGGTGTTTCATAAAAACAAGATTGACAAAAACCTTGTCTGAAAATAGGTTTTTCCAATTGACAATTCAAACAACAACTTCCTAAATAACTCATTTTCAATTCTTTTCCCAACAATTGATTCATATGAATAAAGCCGTCCTCCATCGATAGAAAATAGGAAATGGGTTGTCCGTTTTCGGTTATCATTTTTTTTAATGTTCCGCGATACATACTTAGGAATTAGAATTAGTATTTTTACCACCCAAAGATAATGATTCTTATGCCGATACCGCTTTTCAATTCTGTGGCTTCTTGGTTTCTGAAAAAGAGAATCCATCAAATGGAACTGTTCATGAAGTACCCCAATGAAGTCCAAAAAGAATTATTACACCAGCTGTTGGACAAAGCCCAAAAAACAAACCTTGGGCGTTTGTATGACTTTAAAAGTATTTCCAATTACGAAACTTTTAAAGCACAAGTACCCTTGGTAGCGTATGAAGACATTGAACCTCAAATAGAGCGTTGTAGAAAAGGGGAGCAAAATATTTTTTGGCCGACACCCATCAAGTGGTTTGCCAAATCGAGTGGCACGACCAATGCCAAAAGTAAATTTATTCCAGTGAGTACGGAAGCTCTAGAAAATTGCCATTACAAGGCTGGCAAAGACATGCTTTCATTGTATTTCAACAATAACGAGGATTCCCAAATGTTGGCTGGAAAATGTTTGCGCTTGGGAGGAAGCAAAGAATTATATCAAGAAAACAACAGTTATTTTGGCGACCTTTCCGCCATCATCATCGACAATCTTCCTTTTTGGGCAGAACTCAGTAGTACTCCCAGTCAAAAAGTTTCCCTCATGGGCGAATGGGAAGCCAAAATGCAAGCCATAGTGGAAGAAACCCTCCCTCAAAAAGTAACCAATCTGGCAGGGGTGCCGTCTTGGATGCTGGTACTCTTGGAAAAAGTTTTGGAACATACACAAAAGGACAATATTTTGGAAGTGTGGCCGGAAGTAGAAGTTTATTTTCACGGCGGGGTTAATTTTAAACCCTATTTGAGCCAATACGAAAAACTGTTTCCCAAACCCGGTTTTCAATTTTATCAAATTTACAATGCCTCCGAAGGCTTTTTTGGAATACAAGATCGCAATGGAGCCCAAGACATGTTGTTGATGTTGGACTACGGTATTTTTTACGAATTTATTCCCTATGATCCGCAAAACGAATGGGATGAAGAAAATATCATTCCTCTGGCAGAGGTAAAATTAAATGTGAATTATGCCATGGTGATCACCACCAACGCAGGACTGTGGCGGTATAAAATTGGGGATACCATTCGTTTTACCAATTTAGCACCTTATCGTATCCAAGTGACCGGAAGAACCAAGCATTTTATCAATGTTTTTGGGGAAGAACTGATCATCGACAATGCTGAAAAAGCACTTGCCAAAGTCGCCCATCAAACCTTGAGTATCGTCATCGACTTTACTGCGGCTCCCATATTTATGGAAAAAGGGAAAAAAGGAGCGCACGAATGGATTATTGAGTTTAAAAAAGCCCCTTCGGATTTTGCTGAATTTTGTCGTTTGTTGGATCTCGCCCTTCAAGAACAAAACTCCGACTACGAAGCCAAACGATATAAAAATTTGACTCTTGAAGCTCCAGTGATTCATCAGGCAAAAAAAGGGTTGTTTTACGACTGGTTGGCAACTAAAAACAAATTGGGCGGACAGCACAAAGTTCCCCGTCTGTCCAATCATCGAAAATTGTTGGAAGAATTATTGCTCAGAAATGTTTAGGATACCACTTTTAACTTCGGAATCTCAATCACAGACAATTTTTGCTCTACATAAGCTTTGCTGACCTTTAAGCTTTCCTCGCCCGAATGGGGCAATTCAAACATGGCATCGTTGAGAACCGCCTCGCACAAAGAGCGTAAGCCCCGAGCACCCAGCTTGTATTCGAGTGCTTTGTCCACGATATAATCCAAAGCCCCAGAAGTGAATTGCAAGGCAATACCATCCATTTCGAACAAACGCTCGTATTGTTTGATGAGTGCGTTTTTGGGTTGGGTTAATATCTCTCTCAAAGTTTCTCGATCCAAAGGATTCATATAGGTCAAAACAGGAAGGCGCCCGATGATCTCAGGGATCAATCCATAAGAACGGACATCTCTTGGAGTGATGTATTGGAGTAAATTTTCTTTGCTCACATTGCGCAATTCAGAAGCTGTTTTAAAACCAATAGCTTGCAAATTAAGTCTTTTGTTGATGTGATTGTTGATCCCGTCAAAAGCACCTCCGGCTATAAAAAGTATGTTGGAGGTGTCCACCTCGATAAATTTTTGATCGGGGTGTTTTCTTCCTCCTTTGGGCGGAACATTTACAACCGTTCCCTCCAAAAGTTTCAACAAGGCCTGTTGAACCCCCTCTCCGGACACATCGCGAGTGATGGAAGGGTTGTCACTTTTACGAGCAATTTTATCTATTTCGTCAATAAATATAATCCCCTGTTGCGCGCGATCCACATCGTAGTCAGCGGCTTGCAACAAACGGGTCAATATGCTTTCCACATCTTCACCCACATAACCGGCTTCGGTCAAAACAGTCGCATCAACAATAGACAACGGAACATTGAGTAGCCGTGCAATCGTTTGTGCCAAAAGCGTTTTTCCAGTTCCTGTAGGACCCACCAAAAGCACATTGCTTTTTTGTATTTCAACCGTATTATCTGACTGTGCCTGAATCAATCGCTTATAATGATTGTAGACCGCTACAGAAAGTACTTTTTTGGCCATGTCTTGACCGATGACATAGGTATCCAAAAACGCCTTGATTTCTTTGGGCGGTTTGAGCTCTACATCATATTTGGTGGTTTCCGTTTCTCCGGACTCTTCTTGAACAATGCCATGTGCCTGAATAATACATCGATCACAAATATGTGCATCTAAACCCGCAATCAACAATTGTGTTTGCGGTTTGGAACGTCCACAAAAGGAACAATTTAATTCAGACTTGCTCATGGAAATTGGGTTTTATTTGGCGTCTTTTTGTAAAACCTCATCCACCATCCCGTAGGCTTTGGCTTCTTCAGCTTTCATCCAATAGTCGCGGTCACTATCGTCGTGTACTTTTTCCATCGATTGGCCAGAATGGTTGGAAATGATTTGATACAACTCGGTTTTGAGTTTCCCAATTTCTCGGGCGGTAATTTCAATATCCGAAGCCTGTCCTTGTGCACCTCCCAGCGGTTGGTGAATCATCACTCGGGCGTGGGGCAATGCGGCGCGCTTTCCTTTCTGACCAGCGCACAATAACACGGCTCCCATCGAAGCTGCAATTCCCGTACAGATGGTTGCCACATCAGGAGTGACAAATTGCATGGTGTCGTAGATGCCCAAACCGGCATAGACACTTCCTCCGGGGGAATTGATATACATTTGAATGTCACGAGTGGCATCTGCGCTCTGTAAAAACAAAAGCTGCGCTTGGATGACATTGGCGACCGTATCGTCAATTTGGGTTCCCAAAAACATGATACGATCCATCATCAATCGAGAAAACACATCCATCTGTGCCACATTCAACTGACGCTCTTCAATGATGTAAGGCGTCATGCTACTCACGATTTTATCGTAATACATCGCATTGATACCGTGGTGCTGGGTGGCGTATTTTTTAAATTCTTTTCCGTAATCCATGTTTAATTTTTTTTAAAAATAGGGAATTTATCAAGCTTTGCCATAGGCTTCTTTTACAAAGGTGTCAAAACTTACTTTTTTTACTTTAAGCGGTGCTTCTGCCTTGAAAAAATTTAACATTTTAGAGGTCATCAATTGATCGGATATTCTTCGGGATTCCTCTGGATTTTGAAGAATGTTTCCAACGATCCCATCCAATTGCTCCTGTTCGGGTTGCTGCCCGTATTGCATCATTTGGTTACGCACCAAATCGGCCGTAAAATCTTTTAATTCCTCAAAATTGAGTTCCAACTTATTGTCTTCAATAATTTTCCCTTCGATCAGTTGGTAACGAATTCCTTTTTCGGAGCGGTCGTATTCTGCTATAGCCTCTTCCGCACTCAAGGTTTCTTTTCCTGAAGTCTGCATCCACTTTTTAAGGAAATCGGCAGGAAGATCGAATTTGGTTTTTTCTACCAAACATTCAGTCACATCGTTGAGCAATTTTTGGTCAGATTGAGAAACAAATTGTTGCTCCATTCCTTCTTTAACCTTGAGACGTAATTCTTTTTCGGAAGTCACGGTTCCAGCCTCGTATAATTTGTCAAACAACTCTTGATTGAGTTCTGCCAATACACGTTGATTGACTTCTTTCAAGCTAACTTCCAAAGTACCTTTTAAATCTGCCAACGCAGCGTCCTCCAATTTCAAAATTTTCTTCACCGTAGCATCATCTTGAAACAAACCCTTTATATCTAGTGTGAGGGTATCGCTGGTGGTGGCTGCTTTCAGCGCAGTAATTGCTTTTTTAGCCTTAATATCTGCCAAGGTAAAGTTGGCGATGGTGTCTATTTCTAAATCAGTATTGACAAATTGAGCGGTAATTTCAAAATCCTTATCGGGGTGCGCTTGGGAAACCAATTTTCCATATTGTTTTCGGATATACGTAAGCTGCTCGTCAATCATTTTATCGCTGGCTTCAATCTGATATTGGATTACCTTTTTGAGTACGTCCATACGCACCTCAAATTGAGGGGCAATTCCCAGTTCAAAATCAAACTGCATTTGGTCTGCTTTCCAATCAAATGCTTCATTGGGAGCTTTGGGCAAGGGATTTCCTAACAAATCAATTTTTTCTTCGCGCAAATAGGTCTCCAGTTGTTCACGGAGGATTTTGTTGACTTCATCAGCAGTAACTGCCGTTTCGTACTGTTTTTTGATCATTCCCATCGGCACGTGTCCTTTGCGAAATCCCGGTATGTTGGCGTTTTTTCGATAGTCGTTTAAAACACGTGCTACTTTATCGCCAAAATCTTTTCGATCTAGTGAAATGTTAATAACGGCATTCAGGGCATCAATATCTGTTCTGGTAATGTTCATTAGTATTGGAAATTTAGGGCGCAAAAGTACAATATTTTATACGCTTCAACAAGTATAATCAGCAAATCAAAAGCTAGGGTGCTGAATTATTTTAATTTTTTATATCCCCCACAAAATGTAAGAAAACCATTTCCAGTCCAATTCTAGCTTACGCTATAATGGAGTTTTGATTCTTCATTTAAGGTAAACTTCCATAAAATCGTGATAAAAACAAAAAATTGAAAAAAGGATGTTAAAATAATTTTATATTTGCAGCCCGGAATTAATAATCCGTGGATCGGGAATCCACACAAATTAATATGTTATGCCAGTAAAAATAAGACTTCAAAGACACGGTAAAAAAGGAAAACCTTTTTATTGGGTTGTTGCCGCAGATGCACGCGCCAAAAGAGATGGGCGTTTTTTAGAAAAATTAGGAACGTACAATCCCAACACCAATCCTGCCACTGTGGACATTAAAGTGGACGAAACGGTAAAATGGCTAGAAAACGGTGCACAACCAACAGATACGGCCAAAACACTGCTTTCTTACAAAGGAATTTTGTTGAAACACCACTTGAATGGTGGAGTCAGAAAAGGCGCATTGACGGAAGAACAAGCAGCGAAAAAATTCGAAGCTTGGTTGGAAGAAAAAAATGCCAAAATTCAATCGAAAAAAGATTCGTTGAAGGATGAGGATGCCACTGCTAGAGCTCATCGTCTTGCTGCTGAAAAAGAAGTGAACAGCAAACGAGAAGAAGCTGCCGCTGCTGCCGTAGCCGAAATTGCTGCTGCCGAAGCTGCTGCACAAGCCGAAGCGGAAGCTGTTACCGAGGAAGCTGCTGTTGAAGAAACTGCTGCTGTTGAAGAAACTCCTGCTGTTGAAGAAACTCCTGCTGTTGAAGAAGTTGTTGCGGAAGCAACGGCTGCTCCTGCTGAGGAAGAAAGCGCAACAGAGGCTAAAGAAGACGACGCTAAAGAAGCATAGTCTTTTATCATGCTAAAAGAAGCCTGTTTTTACCTCGGTACCATCGTTGGGAAATACAGCTTTAAAGGAGAAGTCCTCGTCAAAGTGGACAGCGACACTCCCGAATTATACACCACATTGGAATCCGTCTTTGTAGAGCAATCTACAGGACTGGTTCCTTTTTTTATTGAAAAATGTCAGCTTCACAAATCTGCGCTATTGCGTATTGCTTTTGAAGATGTTAGCTCTGAAGCCATCGCCAATACGCTCCTTAAAAAGGATTTGTATTTACCCTTGGAGTTACTGCCTAAATTATCCGGCAATCGGTTTTATTATCACGAAGTCATCGGTTTTTCCGTCTATGACGGCGAAGCGCTTTTGGGAAGTATCAGCAGTGTCCAAGATCAAGGAAGTCAAGATTTGTTTGAAATTGATCAAGCGGGAAAAACCATACTGGTTCCGGTACATGATGATTTCATCAAAAAACTCGACCGCAATTCAAAAAGTATTCACCTCAACCTACCTGAGGGTTTTTTAGATTTGTTTGAATAAACGTTATTCTTAGAAGTAGAGTACAAATCCAAAAGAAGGTAAAGGAACACTGTTTTCCTCCTCTGCACTAACTTGAACTAAATTTTGCGGAGTTATAATCACTCCTTCGGAATCACGCGCCAATCCATAACTGGGAGGGCTGGGATTGGGTTGTGCCAAAAAGTTTTGTATTTCAAAATAAAAATTAAAAGAGGTTTTCTTAAAATTCCATTTTTTATCAATGCGAAGATCAGCGATGCTAAAAGGGGTCAAGGTCAAATCGCCCAAACGGTCATAATCTAAAATAATTTCTGGATAGGCCGCCAACGAAGCCACCGTATCCACAGGAACATAAGGCGTGCTTCCGGCATAACGCCAACGCGTACTCAACTCCCAATTTTTAGGCAATTTATAACCTCCTGTAAAAGACATGAGCTGTCGACTGTCCCAAACCGAAGGGCGGGTTTTTCCATCCAGTCCGCTAAATTCACTTTTAAAATAGGTGTAGGCAAAAATCCCGTAGAAGCGTTTGCTCAACTTTTGTTGAAACAAAACTTCCACCCCTCGACTGCTTCCTGCTCCGGTAGAAACAATCGCTTCATTTCCAAAAACCTCAAATCCACCGCCCTTGTTGGCCAAAGAAACTCCATCGATAAGGGAAATGGGATAGCGATCGTACTGCTTGATAAAACCCTCCACAGTAAATCGGGAAGTGGGAGATAAATTGTACTCCAATCCACTCACAAAATGATCACTTTGGGTGTATGCTGCGTCTTGATTTACAAATTCACCACGCTGGTTTTGGAAGCCCAGTGTAGTGTAGGTTGGGATTTTATAATAACGCCCCAAAGAGGCATTCAGTTTCCATTTTTTATCCGTTGTCAAAGCATAAGAAAACGATAGTCGGGGAGAAATATTGTTTGCCAAATTAGCGCCTTTGGAAAAACTATCCGCATCGGTACGGAGGCCAAACGAAAAATTCAACCGCTCGTTTAAAAAATCCCGAGTTCCTTTCAAATGAAATCCGTATTTTAAAAAGGAAAGTGTGGTGTCATAGGCAATATTGTAATAAGGAATGACAGTGGCATTGCTGTAGTTGGATTGTTGCAAATTAAAGCCCACCGACCATTTCCAAAAATCGGTGAAATGGGTGGTTTGATAACGCAGCTTGGTTTCCCATTCGTAGGCATCATTTTGAAAACTCAACCCTTCTTTTTGAACATTGTCGTCGAAGCGGGACACAACGTTCTGCAAACGATTGGAACTTAAGGCTGTGGTCATATAGCCTTTTCCGCTTTTGTAATTTCTTTTCCAAGAAAGCCCCACGGCCGTACTGCGTTGGTCGATGATGGGCACCTGATCCAAAGTGGCTTGTTGCTCGGCATCAAAACTGTCGGGGGCCTTGACCGAAAAATCGTCAATGGCACCGATCCCCAAAAAAGTAAGGCTGTTGTAGGCATCTATTTCATGTTTGATTTTCCATTGATAGTCCCAATAATCGGGGCGTATGGGCAAACCAATCAACTCAAAAAGAAATTGTAAATAACTCCGCCGCGCCGAAAAAAGAAAAGTGGTTTTTGCGGGTTTACTTTTATCTTTTCGAATCATAGGCCCTTCCAAAGTAATCCCAGCTTCGGAGGCGCCCAAACGGAAATTTCCACCAAAGGAGTTGGCATCGCCCTCCCGTTGTTCAAAAGACAACACTCCAGACAGCGCGTTGTCATATTCGGCACCAAAGGCAGAGCTGGCCAAGGTGACCTCTCTGACAAAAGAAACGTTGACCATCCCCACCGGACCTCCGGCACTGCCCTGGGTACTAAAATGGTTGATGTTGGGAATTTCAATACCGTCCAAATAATAAACCGTTTCATTGGGAGCTCCCCCGCGTATGATGATGTCGTTTCGGAAGCCGCCAATGGAAGGAGAAATTCCCGGTAAGCTTTGCACCACCTTCGTAATGTCGTTGTTTCCCCCCGGATAGGTTTCAATTTCTACCGCCGAAAAAGTTTGGGTGGACAAGGGAGTTTCTTTGGTGGTGCGGAATGGACTTTGACGGACTACAACTTCGTCCAAAAGATCGGAAGCTTCTGCCAGTTCAAAATACAAAGGAGCGTTTCCCACCGATTTGACAATGACATTAAAAAGCGTTTGGGTTTCAAAACCTAAATAACTCACCGAAATATTATAGGACAAGGGAGGTATATTTTCAATGGTAAAATATCCTTCCAAATCGGTCACTACGCCCAAAGTTGTACCGTCTATCACGACCGTGGCACCCTCCAAGGGAAACTGACTTTGCGCATCCATTACCCTTCCGCTGATCGCTCCTGTATTTTGCGCCCAAAGCACAGAAAAGCTCAGAAAAGTGAAAAGAAAAAACAGTTTTTTGTAAACCCCTTGCCGCCCTTGTAGTAAATTCATTTTAATAAATTATTTGTACAAAAATAAGATATTTAAAAATCGGATAAAACATTTTGTTTAATTTTTTTGTTTATTAGTTAAACATTTTTATTAATTTTGAAACATGATAGAACAACGAAGAGATTTTTTAAGAAAAGCCTGTGCACCTGTAGTGATGACCGTTTTGGGGATACCCATGATCGAGGCTTGTAGTACAGAAGAGGTCGAAGACAGTGCCATGGGAGCTACCCCATTGACCCCATCCGAACCCTTAATACTAAACATTAGCGAAGGGGATTTGTCCGCGTTGAAAACCGTAGGCGGGTGGATCAACTACACCGCCAAAGACCTTTTGATGGTTCGTATTGACCAAGCAACGATTCGAGTGTTTAACAATCGTTGTCCGCATCAAGGGGCAAGAGACCAATGGACTTTTGATGGAAGTTCATTTACGTGTACCAATCACAACAATTCTTATGAAAACAGCTGCTCCGGCCAGCTCCAATGCTACAATGCTTCTTTGGATGGTGATGTACTGACCATCACTCCTTAAGGTTGTTTCTTTTTCGCAGACTTGCGTTCTAATTTGCGCTGTTCCTTTTCCTGCTGCGTTTTTAACGACTCTCTTTGTTCGAGTTCCTTGGTCTCTTGATTCAATTGATACTGTTCGCGAAGCTCCAATACTTCTTCCCCCGTCAATTTTTCTTGATCGGACGCTTGCAGCGAAACATCATCCACCTTAAAATTGGCATAACGGGTTTGTTTTCGCATAATCTCCCGTGCCGCCTTTAAATTATAATACAGCCCCGGATCGATCATTTTGTTGGCAACATAGTGTTCTTTCTTTGCTTTATCCCAACGGACAAAAATAAATCCTCCTGTGACCGAATCCAGCGTAACACGATAGACTCGGGCATTGTTCGCCAAGGTTTGATAAATCACTATCTTTTCTGGGACATAACCCGCATTGTACAACAATTCTGACACAAAAGCCTGTTGCCCTTCCAAAGAAGGATCTTTGGCAATGTCCTCATAATACACTTCATCGGTATTATTTTCTTGACCCATGAGTGGAAGGTTCGGTAGTACCAAGATCAGAAATAGGAGTTTAAACTTCAACAGGGGTTGGTTGTTCATTGCTTTTTGAAAAAAAGTAAATGAACATAACATCTCCCAAAATGTATAAAATCTATGATTCAAGATTGTAAAACGAGTCATCAAAATAAAAATATTTATAAGCACTAAACAAATTGGAAAGTAAGAAACAAATCGCTCCTAAAAAAATGGGAAGCCGATCTTTTTTGGGATGGTTGATAAAAAAAACAAAAGAAATAGTACAAAAAAATAGTATCACTATTGCGTGTATTATTTCAATAAAAACTTCGAATACAAGTAATGAATAAATATCTTGGAAAATAACAAAACAATAGGAACCAAAAAGAATAAATCCCAAAAAGTATGACGGTAAAAGATGTGTTTTGATTTTCTTAAAAATTAAATAGGTAATGACAAAAAAGGATAGGGAAGGAATTAAAATTCCTAAATAGAAAAACACATTATTGTAAGCTTCAAATTGGGTGAGAACCCCATAGCTCGACAACAATAAAGCTAACAAAATTAAGGGTTTAAATTTACTTACTCTAGAGCCATAAAAATAAACCAACACCAAATCAACCAATGGTCTAGAAACAACCCTAATAATTGGGATGTTTATTTCAATAAAAACTAAATCGCAAACAGCAATTACAAGGAGTAAGCCAAGAGAAAGGTTTTTGTGAAATGTCATGAACCTTATTCTTCATAGTTTCCGATTTAAAATCTAATAAAATTAAAGAGGATAAATAATAGACCGATACTGTATGTAAGTATTATTGGGAAGGTGATTTTGTCGGCATGAAAATAGTATTTGTTATAGGTCAGCATGACATCACGAATGGAAAAAACCAAGACACCAAAAAACAGGAAAAACCGATCCCAATTTGGACTTTGAAAAAAAAACATAATGGAAAGACACCCGAGATAACTGATCGTCAAACCATAGATCACCGCATAAAGCTTCATATCTTCCAAGTGAGGAAAAATATTCATTAAGAAAATTAGGAGATAGGAACCATACAAAACAGCTCCCATAAGAAACTCTCGAAGGGAAAAGTCCTTATGTTGTTCCTTGAAAGCAGCAATAAAAAAAACTTGCATGACCAAATAACTGGATACACTGAGCTTTCTGAACAGTAGTTTGGCATCAAATATTAATAGAATATCTCCCAGCCATGCAAAAAATAATGCCAATACTACGTACTTATTGACTTCAGATACCGACGAGCAATACCACAAAAGGGCAGCAGGAATAATGAAAGAACGGGATACTATTGCGATGGAATTGGGGCAGAACGCATTTACTAAAGTTACGCCCAAAGCAACTAAAAAAAATAAGGCTAAATAACTATACTTAGGAAGACAAAACATAGGGCAAGACGTTTCAAAATGAACTAGTAATTAAAGATTAACTGTAAATGAAAATTGCGTCCTTTTTCGAAGGAATAATACCGCAGACGGTTCAGATAATCAATGTAGGCGGTGTTGAAAATATTGTTTCCCATCATTCGCACGATGAAATTTTTCGAGTGTAATTTACCTAAAAAAATACTAATATCCATAGAAAAAAGTTGATAGCCCTTGGGGGGGGTACTTAAATCAATCTGTTGGGTTTGTATTTGCCCGTTCACAAGGAGCGGAAAATCAAAACGATCGTCGGGAAAACGATGCTGTTGGGCAACCCACAAATGGGACAAACGCCATTCCCATTTTTGGTTGGGAGTCACTGCCACCAATTGCGTTTTGGAGTTGAAGGGAGGAATACTAATTAAAGGGGTTTGGGAGTTTAAATCTTGTGCATGGATATAAGCGGTATCGTTGGTCAACCGAAAATGTTTATTGAATTGCCATTCGATGGAAGTATCTCCTCCAAAAATTCGGGTATCCGTAGCTTCGTACTTCCAAACCGGAAAAGCACCCCGCACGGTTTGTATCAGTCCTTGAGGAGCAATGAAAATAAAGTCGGTCGTATAGGCAAAATAGGGCGCAATATTCCAACGAAATGTGTTTTTATCCCGACCGACATCAAAAATCAACTTGTGCGAAATCTCTTTATTCAATCGTAAATTCCCGTATTCAACGGTTGCCAACGAATGATGCAAACCATCACTAAAAAGCTCTGAGGCGTTGGGTGCGCGTTGGGTATGGACGTATGAAAATCGATTCGAAATTTCTTTCTCTTTTGAGATCAATAGGAGGCCCGCATGGGCCGCAGTGGTTAGAAAACGCTTTTCGATATTCGCCAACAACTGACTGGACAAATCAAGCACCACCGATTGGGCATAGTCTTGGTCGTAGCCTTGATCCAACCAATCGGAGCGATTGTAATATTTTTGAGCATCCCAAAGTTGGACGTCCAAACGAATTCCAGCATTCACCGCAAGTTGATTGTTGGGCTTGTAGGTACTCACAAAATAGGAGCCCGCCTGATATTTTAGATAATCGGGGATGAGTCGTTTTACACCGGTGGCAGGATCGGAAAAATTGTCTTGCAACACTGCATTCAATCCCGCTTCAAAACTCCAATTCATTCCCTCTTTCCAAGCGATGCTAGCATTCCAGCTATGGGTTTTAAGCATCATATCAATGGCGGGTAAATCACTCAAGCCGGAACGCCGAATGTCAAATTCCTGCCGATTGTTGGTTTGGAAACTGTAATCCAAATTGATTTTGGTAGTGGTAGTAAGACGAAAATAGCCCGACGCATATAGGTTTTGGTGAAATCCTTCTTGCTTGGGTGCTCCAATAGCATATGAAAATGGAGCCGTTCGAAGCGGCACGGGAGCCTCCAAGGCATTGAGCAAATCCTCCAAATTTCCAATGTGGGAAGCTCTGAGAATTCCTTGGGTGTTTTGATAGCGAGAAAAGCCTATTTCCCAACCGCTGTTAAAACGATGTAAGCCCAATCGCATTGAAAGATTGGCGGCTTTTAAACCTGTATTTAATAGTTCGTAATCCGGAGCATGGAAATCGCCAAACTGCTGATAACTCCCCTGAAATTTCATAAAAAAACCACTGACATAGGCTCGAGTCAATTGGGTGGCAACATTGCCTCCACGACCATTGGTCGCTGCATTCATCAACGAACGACCGTAGAGGGTGTCTTTGACAGGAATACTAAAAGGACTCAACAAAATGGTACCACCGGCGGTGTCACCCCCGTACTTTAGTGCCGCCGCTCCTTTGATCAGTTGTATACTTTCAAAAGCATTGATGTCCAAGGAGGGCGCATGATCGGCACCCCATTCTTGATCCTGCAAGCGAATGCCATTGTTGACGATCCCCACCCGACTGCCAAACATTCCGTGAATGATGGGCTTGGCAATGGCATTCCCCGTTTTTAGGGTGGAAACGCCAGAAATACGCTCCAAGGCGGTGGCCAAACTTTCGCCGCTGCTCCGCTCCATATCCGCTCCTTCAATTTGGAATTGCTGGACACTTTCAGAGAGCTCTTTTTTCCGATGATCCACTACCACAATTTCATCCAAACTATTGATGTGATGCTCCAAATCGATGTTGAAATAAAAATGGGAATTTAGAGCAATGGATTTGGTTTGAGTTTCGCAAGCCACATGGGAGATTTCAAGTGTGATTTTTCCCGCACATAAATTTCTAATAAAATAATTTCCGTCTTCATCGGATTGCGCAAACTTCCCCTCTTGATTGGTCATAACCAAAGCGTCCACGATGGGCGTTCCATCGTGAAGATCGGTGATTTTTCCACTCAATGTAAATCCACACTGTTGCCCCGAGAGGCTTTGGGCTATGAAAAAGAACATCAGCGTTCCTCCCCTTACAAACATTGTTTTGATTTTGTTGATGCAGAAAAACATTGGGATCAAAAAGCTAGAAATTAAAGCCTTATTTGAAAAGGAAAATCGGCGGACACATCGGTTTCACCCCCAAAATCAGTTCGGCTTTGACCGGATTTGGAGGTGGGCAAATGAATCAGATAGATCCGAACCTGTCCACTGCTTGCTTCCGTCCCCGTACTCCATATACTGGTCAAATACAAGGGATTATTCTCACTATCCACCGTGTCAGAACTTGAGGTTGAAAGACTGATTGCATTCCCTGTAAATTCATAAAAAACTTGATGATCGTCAGCTTCGGCTACAATATCCGCAGTAATCGTTTGGGGGTTGGTAGGATCACTTTCATTTAAAAAATTGACGGAAACGGTATATTTTGTATTGGCCTTTAAGACAATGGGATCCACGCTGGCTTGATTGGAAACTGCTGGATTTAAAAACCAACGTACGGATTGCGATGCACCGGTTTCATCTATCAAGTTCAAAACCACAGTGGTAATGACTTCTTCTTCATTGACAAGTTCGGGCATTTCTTTTTCGCAAGAAATTTGAAAAATTAGGATCGAAAACACTATAAAAATTGGCTTTCGAATTAAAAGTAAAATTGATTTCATTATTAGGTTTAATTTAATGGAACAAAAAAAGGCAGCAACGCCATGTCACCATAAGCCTTTTCTAAACAAAAATTTAAACCCAAACGGGAGGAGCGCGAGATGATTTTGTTTTATCAATGGGCGACAACCAAAGCGTGGAAACGAGTGCCAACAATTGAAACGTATCCAAAACCATAGACTTCGTCTCAACGTTGGTAAAATGTTCCAAAGCAGGCTGGAAACAATAATCCAAAAGATCATTGTGCGCCTTTTTTTGGTGAAGATGCGTGCTGGTCAAATGACATTTGACCACATCTGCATGTTCTTGGTAGGCATGCACCAATTTCAATCCGTAGGGCAACAGCAAAATGATGGTAAACACCATTGCTTGTAGCCACTGCCTCAAAATTGAAAAACGGTTTCGATGCATTATTTTAGAGTAACTCTTTGATTTTTATGTTTTTAAAAGAGATAATTCCCGGGTGATCTTGCAAACAAATTGCGCCGGTTGGATATTTCCCAAAGCCTTCCCAGCCTTTGAATTTACTGTTCTCTACATCCGTTTCCCATTTTGGACCATGCAATTCAAATCGGTTGATCTCTACTCCATTTTGCACCACCACTGCCTCGTTGTCGTTGTGGTTGATGGTGATGTGAAAAGTGTTCCACTCCCCTGCCGGTTTGGTCACATCAACGGTGGGAGCATAAATATCGTAAAGGGAGCCGGCGGAATGTTTGATTTCATCGGGGTTTCCTTTGTCTACCATGGGGTCAAGGACTTGGATTTCAGGCCCTGTTTGGAAGGGATAACTGTAGTTACTGTCTTCCTGAACACCCCACATAAATCCACTATTGGCACCGGGAGAAACCCTCCAATCAAATTGAATTTCAAAATTGGTGTATTGTTTATCGGACAACAAACTTTTATCACCATTGCCTTCTGCCTTTTCTGAGTCAAAAGTAAAGACATCTCCTTCTACGGTCCACCCTTTCTTAGTGCCATCGTTTTGAAAAATATGCCAGCCTTCAAAAGTTCCGGGGACAATCAAATTTTCCCAATCGTTGGATACTTCCTCGGAAGGAGCTGTTGTTGTGCTGTTTTTTTTAGGGGTATTTTGGCAACTCCAAAAGGTTGCGGATAGCATCAAAGAAAAAAATAAAGTTCGCATAGCTGTAGATTTTATCTAAAATTAAGAAACTAAGTCATATAAGCCTTAGCAATTGTAAAAATAAACAAAAATTCTACACCCGCATTTCTGGGACTTCCTCGGGAATTATGAGCTTTCCGGCCGTAGCAGCTTTTATTTGAGCAACACTCACCCCGGGCGCACGTTCACACAACAAAAAGCCTTCGGGCTGAATTTCTAGTACGGCCAATTCTGTCACAATTTTTTTTACACAAGCCACTCCCGTAAGGGGAAGCGAACACTTGGGAAGCAATTTTGAATCGCCTTGGCGATTGGTATGCATCATGGCCACGATAATATTTTCGGCAGAAGCCACCAAGTCCATCGCCCCGCCCATGCCTTTGACCATTTTACCCGGAATTTTCCAGTTGGCAATATCTCCTTTTTCAGAAACTTCCATGGCTCCCAATATGGTCAAATCCACATGTTTGCCTCGGATCATTCCAAAACTCATGGCGGAATCAAAAAAACTGGCTCCCGGCAAACTGGTGATGGTTTGCTTTCCAGCGTTGATCAAATCAGCATCTTCTTGTCCAGCAACGGGAAATGGTCCCATGCCCAATATTCCGTTTTCACTTTGAAACTCAACGGCTATATTTTCTGGGATATAATTGGCGACTAGAGTGGGAATACCAATACCCAAATTCACATAAAATCCATCTTGAATTTCCTGAGCAATGCGTTGTGCAATTCCGTTTTTATCCAATGCCATAATTCCTAATTTTGAACCGTGCGTTGTTCAATTCGTTTTTCAAAATTCACTCCTTGAAAGATTCGATCGACCAATATACCCGGAATGTGAATTTGATTGGGATCCAGTGCCCCGGCGGGAAGTAATTCTTCAACTTCTACTACTGTAATTTTAGCAGCACCGCACATCAGCGGATTAAAATTTCGGGCAGTCCCTTTAAAAATAAGATTGCCTGCCACATCTCCTTTCCAAGCTTTCACAAAAGCAAAATCTGCCTGAAAAGCGGTTTCCATCACATGGGGTTTTCCATTAAAAATTCGGGTTTCTTTTCCTTCCGCCACTTCTGTTCCATATCCGGCAGGAGTAAAAAAAGCAGGAATCCCAGCTTGTGCTGCGCGGCATTTTTCGGCCAAAGTCCCTTGAGGAGTCAACTCCACTTCTAATTCTCCGGAGAGCATTTGCCGTTCAAACTCTGCATTTTCACCAACATAGGAGGAAATCATTTTTTTTACTTGTTTTTGCTGTAATAATAATCCCAAACCAAAGTCGTCAACCCCCGCATTGTTGGAAATACAACAAAGGTTTTTAGGATTCAACCGAACCAATTCCTGTATTGCATTTTCGGGTATTCCGCATAAACCAAAGCCTCCAAACATGAGTGTCATCCCATCAGAAACGCCCGCCACCGCTGCTGTTACCGTTGCTACCGTTTTGTCGATCATGATTGATTTTTACAAGCGTGCTTTAAGTTTTTCGATCAATTGAGGGACTACCTCAAAGGCATCACCCACCACACCATAGTCCGCTGCCTTAAAGAAAGGAGCCTCCGGATCGATATTGATAACGACTTTTACTTTGGAAGCACTAACGCCCGCCAAATGTTGTATGGCTCCCGAAACGCCGATGGCGATATACAAATTGGAAGCCACCGGTTTTCCGGTTTGTCCAACATGCTCGCTGTGGGGTCGCCATCCCATGTCCGAAACCGGTTTAGAACAAGCGGTAGCCGCTCCCAACACCTCGGCTAAGTCTTCAATCAAATGCCAATGCTCCGGTCCTTTCAGACCTCTTCCTCCAGAAACTACGATGTCTGCATCTGCAATGGTTACTTTATTCGTCGCTTGATCGACCCCCGTAACTGCGAGTGTACTATTCCCAGCTTGATAGGTAAATTCTTTGATCTCAGAAGTTGAAATTTTTTCATGCAATCCAAAGGCATTGGAGTTGAGGCAAAGCACACTACAGGGTGCTGCGCTGGTGGTCAGATTAAACGCTTTATTGGTAAAACAGGAACGTTTTACTTTTATGGGTTCGTAACTCGAAGGAAGTGCCACTACATTGGAAAAAAAGGCCGCAGAAGTTTTCACTGCGAGTATGGGACCCAAATAGCGTCCGTTGGCTGTGGCACTCAACGCGACTAGGGTTGCGTTTTCTTGCTGTACGATCGCTGCAAGTGTGGTCGCAAAACCCTCCACTTCAAAATTGGGATGGGGGGTACTAACGGAGTAAATCAAATCTACGCCATAGGTATTTAAGGAGGATGCGTCTTCTTGATTGAACACTACGGCAACAAGTTTTTGCCCGGTTGCATCGGCCATCGCACGACCATAGGAGGCAATTTCGAAACCTGCTTTTTTTATCGTTCCCTGCTGGGATTCTACATAAATTACAATTGACATATTTTTTTGATTTACAGCACTTTGGCTTCGTTTTGTAATAACTCTATGAGGGTGTCTAAATCCCCAGCATCGACGAGCTTCACTGCTCCCTTGGGTGCCGGTTTTTCAAATTGTTCGATGGAAGTTTGCGCTGTGGCTTGGACGCCCTCCACAACCTCCAATGGTTTTTGACGGGCTTGCATGATCCCACGCATATTGGGAATGATCAATTCGCTTTCTTCGACCAACCCTTTTTGGGCTCCAAGAATAATTGGTAAATCTGAACGAAGGGATTCTTTTCCTCCATCAATTTCACGCTGTACTTGCGCAGCCTTTCCTTCAATATCCAGGTGAATACAATTGGCCACATAGGGGATTCCCAAAAGTGTAGCGAGCATTCCTCCCACCATACCTCCGTTGTAATCTATAGATTCTCTTCCCGTAAAAATTACATCATAGGAGGTAGCTTGACAATGTGCTGCCAACTCTTTGGCAACCGCAAATCCATCGGTGGGTTCGGCATTGATCCGAACGGCTTTGTCTGCACCAATGGCAAGACACTTTCTCAAGATGGGTTCACAACTTGCATCGCCCACCGTTACTACTGTCACCGTGGCGGCATTTTTTTGTTGAAGCCAAATGGCTCGAGTGAGTCCAAATTCATCGTTGGGATTGATGATGAATTGTACACCGTTGGTGTCAAAGGCCGTATTATCGTTTTGAAAATTAATTTTTGAAGTCGTGTCGGGCACATTACTTATACAGACGAGTATATTCATAAATCTAATTTTTTACTAATCTAAGAATAAAAATGACACGGTGTCATTTTTATTCGATATCCGCTGTATTCCCCATGCAAAAACGTTTAAATTATTGATCAGAAGCCGGTTTTACACAACGAAATCCAGTGTGTTGTAAGCCAGTGTCGGGAGATGATTTCATCCGAGAGGCTACACGATAGCCGGCGCAATAACTGTCGTTACACAAAAAAGAACCTCCACGCATCACTTTTTGAGCGGTATAGGGCAAATAGGGATCGTAGCTTTTTTCGGGCCCCATAGGGTTGTTAATCTTTTGATCGCCAATGGATTTATAATAGTTGAAATCGTACCAATCGGTGCACCATTCCCATACATTCCCTGCCATATCGTAAAGACCATACGGATTGGGTGCAAAAGCAGCAACGGGTGCCGTGTAGAAAAATTGATCTCGAACTTTGTTTTCATAGGGAAAAGCACCTTCCCAAATATTGGCTTTGGGTGTTCCTTCGTCCAAAGCCTCCTCTCCCCAGGGGTATTTACTGCCCGATTTTCCACCTCGAGCAGCCCATTCCCACTCCGCTTCGGAGGGCAGTCTTTTTCCTGCCCATTCGGCATAGGCGTTAGCGTCAAACCATGAAATATGAACTACGGGATGATTTTCCTTTCCCTCCAAGGAACTTTCCGGACCCTCAGGATGTCTCCAATTGGCTTTGGATTTCCACTCCCACCAGGCACCATAATCATTTAAATTGACCGGTCCTTGGGTAGGAATAAAAACCAAAGAAGCGGCTTGCAGTAAAGAATCGTGCGGTTTTGGGGTATTTGGGGGAAGTGATTTTTTTATTTCCTCCCAATTGGGTGCTGTTTCGGCTGTGGTTGTATAGCCTGTTGCCGCAACAAAAGCGGCAAATTGCGCATTGGTCACTTCCGTTTTGTCCATCCAAAAGGCATCTACCGAGACCTGATGCACAGGAGATTCGTCTTCTCTAGCCTGCGCACCATCGCTTCCCATATAAAAGGTACCTGCAGGTATGTATACCATACCTTCTTTTTCTATTACTTCAATGGAGCTTTGGGACGTCTGTTGACATCCCAAAAAGACACCCATAAAAAGTAGGAACACGAAGGCATTAAATAATTTCATCAACCCGTAAAATAAGAAAGGACACTAATTACGATCAAGACTAAAATTGCAGAAGCAATAATGTCTCCTTTGCTATAGCTGTTTCGTACCGCTTCTTTTTGCTCTAATGTCAAGGTTCCAAAGGTCAATCCAGCAACATTGGCCAAAGAAGGTCGCTCTTGGAACAAGGTTACGGCGATACAAACGCTCACAGAAAAAAGGAACATAAAAATACACATATGCGAAAAGTTGATGGTCGCAAAGGTGTACATAAATCCTGTCAAATCTTCCTTCATTAATTCCGCTGAAATTCTTGCAACCGCCACAAAAACCCCCGAAAAAAGGGTGGCTAGGGCAGCGTCAGAGGTCACTCTTTTCCATAAAATTCCCAATAAAAATACAGCGGTGATGGGCGGAGCGATATAGGATTGTACGCTTTGCAAATACTGATAGAGGACTCCCCCACCGATACGCTCCATGATGGGAATCCAAATAATTCCCAAAATCACCATAATCGCAGTGGCCAATTTTCCCACATTAAGGAGACGTTTTTCAGAAGTGGCAGGTTTTAATTTTTTGTAAATATCAATGGTAAAAATAGTGGAACAGGAATTGAACACCGAGGCCAAAGAGCTCATCAATGCTGCCATCAAACCTCCGGCAACCAGTCCTTTAACCCCAACGGGTAGCAAGGTTTTTACCAATAAAGGAAAGGCTTCATCACTGCGATCCAATTGAATGATCCCTTTTTGATGCAGGGCAAAAGCAATGACACCGGGAATTAAGAAGATAAAAATGGGGAGTATTTTTAAGTAAGCCCCAAAGATTGCTCCCCGTCTTCCAATCTTGATATTATTCGCCGCCAAGGTGCGTTGTACTATATATTGATCAGTACACCAATACCAGATTCCAACTACTGTTCCCCCGAAGAGTAAGCCCGTCCAAGGCAGATCGGGATCGGACATGGGCCGCCACATATTAAAATGGGAACTTCCTGCCGTAGCTTTTAGCTCTTCCCAACCGCCCACGGCATCCAAGCCGAGATACGTAATTATTAAAGAACCAAAGATCAGGATGACTGTTTGGAGTGTTTCGGTATAAATTACGGCCTTCATTCCTCCGATCACCGTGTAAATTCCAGTGAAAATCACGATGCCGATGGCACCATACCAAAAGGGTATGCCTAAAAGTTCAGACACTACGATCCCACCGGCATAGATGGTTACCGAAACTTTGGTGATTACATAGCCCAAAAGCGAAAAAACAGATAAAAACCAACGCGAACGACTGTCGAATCGTTTTTCCAAAAACTCGGGCATCGTAAACACATTACTCCTAAAATAGAAGGGTAAAAACAACCATCCTAATAGCAAGACAATCCATGCGTGCAATTCGTAATGCGCCATGGGCATACCGGATTCCGCACCTGTTCCAGCCAGTCCTACAACGTGTTCCGAACCAATATTGGATGCAAAAATGGAGGCTCCAATTACAAACCAACCAACATTACGACCTGCAAGAAAATAATCCTCGGTGTTTTTATTTTTTTGCAAAACGACCCAAACAGAGATCCCAATGAGGGCGAAAAAATAAATACTTAAAACAACCCAATCTCCAGTTTCTAAGAGCGAATTCATATGAATTGATTGATAAGGTTTTCAAACAATTCTTGCTTGCCGCTGATGCGCTTCGGATTGCTGTGATTCATCCCAATACTCGCAAGCGCTTCCAAAGTCAACTCGCCGGTTTCAAAACGTTTTCCTTCACCACTGTCAAAAGAGGCATAGCGTTCTTTTCGCAAGGCATTGTATTTGGACTCGGTAAGGATTTTTTCAGCCACCAACAAGCCTCTTGCAAAGGTGTCCGCCCCTCCAATATGCGCGTGAAAAATATCGTCGATATCGGTTGAATTTCTTCTGATTTTTGCATCAAAATTAACCCCTCCTCCTTGCAAACCTCCGGCTTGAAGAAACACCAACATGGCTTCGGTAACTTCGTATAAATTGACAGGAAACTGATCTGTATCCCATCCGTTTTGATTGTCTCCACGATTGGCGTCAATACTTCCCAACATACCGGCATGAGCGGCCACTGCCAATTCGTGTTCGAACGAGTGTTGCGCCAAAGTAGCATGATTGACTTCAATATTTAATTTAAAATCTTGATCCAGTCCGTATTGGCGAAGAAAACCAATGGCGGTAGCAGCATCAAAATCGTATTGATGTTTCATGGGTTCCATGGGTTTGGGCTCAATAAAGAAAGTTCCTTTAAAACCTTGAGCACGGGCATAGTCTCGTGCCATAATCAGCATTTGCGCCAAGTGTTCTACCTCACGTCCCATATCGGTGTTCAGTAGGGACATATAACCTTCGCGTCCACCCCAGAAAACATAGTTCTCTCCATCCAATGCTAGAGTGGTGTCTAAGGCAATTTTGATTTGCGCCCCTGCCCGCGCGACGACATTAAAATCGGGGTTGGTAGCAGCACCGTTCATATAGGCGGGATTGGAAAAACAGTTGGCAGTTCCCCACAATAGTTTTACTCCGGAAGCTTTTTTCTTTTCGGCTATATAAGCCGCTATGGTTTGCATACGCCTTTCGTGTTCGGCCAAAGTTGGAGCTTCGTCCACTACATCCACATCGTGAAAGCAGAAATAGTCAAATCCCAATTTGGTGATCAACTCAAAGGCTGCATCGGCTTTGTCTTTGGCGCGTTGCATAGGATCGCTGGCCTGATCCCAAGCAAATGTTTGCGTGCCCGGACCAAAAGGATCTCCTCCTTGCCCGCAGAAGCTGTGCCAATAGGCGATCGCAAACTTAAAATGTTCCTTCATGCTTTTCCCCATCACCTGCTGATCGGGATTGTAATATTTGAATGCCAAGGGGTTGTCTGATGTTTTCCCTTCAAACTTGATTTCGCCAATACCTTTGTAGTATTCTTTTTCTCCTGTTAGTATCATTTTAATTATTTGGTTTGTTAAGTATATAATGTAATTCTTTTTTCCATTTGGAATAGGCTGCTTTGTAAGCGGTATTATCTGCTTCCGGCTCAAAAAGTCCAACGCGGTCTTGATCTGAAACACTTTTGCTGTAGGCATCAAATGCATTGGGTTGGATTCCGGCTGCCCGTGCTGCTCCCACGGCACCTGTGGTATTATAAATTTCTATGGGGTGACCAATAAGGCTGCAAAGCGTTTTTGAAAATATTTCTGAGCGAAATAAATTGTCATTCCCCGCACGTATGACGCGAATATCCAATTGATCCTCTTGCAAGATTTCCATTCCATAAGCGAAGGAAAAGGCAATGCCCTCCAAGGCAGATCGAAGTAAATGCCCTGCTCCGTGAAGATTTAGATTTAAATTAGAAAACTGTGCGCCGGGGGTTTTGTTCTCCAGCATACGCTCGGCCCCATTGCCAAAAGACAAGTTCACCAATCCTTGACTACCAATGGGAACGGCTGCTGCCAGTCGATTCATTTCATTATAATCACTGATTCCCGTGATTTTCCGCAACCAACTGTATTGAATTCCTGCCCCATTTACACATAATAATTTCCCGATGGTTGGGGCTTGTGCAGTATAATTTACATGGGCAAAACTATTGATCCGGCTGTATTCTTTTGCAGCAATACTGTCGGTGATGGCAAACAACACCCCAGAGGTACCTCCCGTTGCTGCCACCTCTCCGGGATGTAAAATATTGAGCGAAAGCGCATTGTTGGGTTGATCTCCAGCGCGATAGCGAATAGGAATGTTTTCCGGTAAGCCTGTGGCAGCTGCTCCGGCTTTATGCACGCTCCCTTGGTCAGAAAAATTTTCAACTATGGTAGGGGTCAGTGCTGTTGAAATTCCATAATACTCCAATAACCAATCGGCAACCTTGTTTTCCTTATAATCCCAAAGTATTCCTTCCGAAAGTCCGTTTTTGGTGGTGGCAATAGTACCGCTCAACTTAAAGGCGATATAATCCCCAGGCAGCATATAGTAGGCTGCTTTGGCGTAAAGTTCGGGTTCGTTTTCTTTGACCCATTTGAGTTTGGAAGCCGTAAAATTTCCAGGAGCATTCAATAAATGCTTGCCGTATTTTTCTTCGCCCAAATCAGCAGCAGCTTGAGCACCAATGCCAACGGCACGACTATCGCACCAAATGATGGAATCGCGCAGCACTTTTTTATCGGCGTCCAAAAGCACCAAGCCGTGCATTTGATAAGAAATCCCAATAGCTGCAATTCTTTTAGCATCTATCTGATTTTCGTGGATGATCCGCCGGGTGGCAGTACACAAATGCGTCCACCACATTTCTGGGTCTTGCTCTGCCCAATCGGCTTGAACCGCCTGTATGGGCATTTCTGTGGCAGGTTCACTCACCACCGCTATTTTCTTTTGCGTTTTGGCATCCACCAAGGCAACTTTTACCGAGGAACTTCCAATGTCATATCCAATATTATACACCGTTCTGTTTAAGTTTATAAATATAAAAAATTGCGTCCTTTATTCACATATAATATTCCAATGGACGCTTTAATGTTTTGTTTTGACCAAAAATTTATGAAAATCCGAAGTGTTTTCACACCCAATTTGTTCCATGATTTGTTTGAGTTCTGTCTTGATCAGCCCCATGGTGTGATCGCCTCCTTTATTTCCCAATGCACCGACACCGTACATAAACGAACGTCCCATAAAAGTGAATTCAGCACCTTGCGCCATACTTCTGGCAATGTCCGGACCGGAACGAATCCCACTGTCCATCATCAAGGTAATTTTGTCTGAAAATTTTTCTTTTAAATCGCGTAATGCATGTATGGTGGATTGTCCGGCATCCAATTGACGTCCACCGTGATTGGACACTATAATTCCATCAATTCCCAAGGCGATGGCTTTTTCCATATCGGCCTCACTCGCCACCCCTTTCAATACAATTTTTCCTTTCCAAAGGTCCCGTATGGGCTTGATTTTTTCTTCGTTCAAACGTCCATCAAAAGTTTCATCCATGAATTTGCCCAATTGTTTCAAGTCCAAACCTTTGGGCATATAAGGTTTTAATGATTCAAATTCGGGTTGCCCATTGAGGAGCGTTTTTGCTGCCCATTCGGGACGTTTAAATATTTGAATAAAATTGTTGATCGACATTTTTGGAGGCATCGCCAAACCGTTGCGGATGTCGCGAGGACGAAAACCAAAGGTGGGTACATCACTCAACAATACCAAAACGGGATAGGCTGCAGCAGCGGCACGTTTTAACAAATCGTCACGCACTTCGGTTTTTGCTGGATGATACAACTGAAACCAAGCTTTACCCTCGGTAATTTCCCCTATGGTTTCGATGCTACCGGTGGTGACCGTACTCAAAATAAAAGGCAGGTTGTGTTCGTGCGCCGCTCGAGCCAAAATTTCTGGAGCTTTGGGCCACATCAGTCCTTGGAGTCCTACCGGTGCCACCCCAAAAGGGGCGTCATAAGTATGTCCAAAAAGCGTGGTTTTTAAATCTACGGTAATATTGGACTTTAAATATTGTGGAATGAACTCAAGTTCCCGAATCTCTTTGGTGTTTTTTTCTAAATTGACATCTTCATTGCATCCTCCGTCCAAATACTCAAAGGCAAATTTGGGCATTTTACGTGCCGCTTTAGCACGCAAATCCGCTACCGAAGGGTATTTAGAAAGAAAGGAATATGACATGAATTGGAATATTTATTTGGTGTTGTAGTTTTAAAACCTAAAAATATAAAAAAAGTGGCCTACCCCCCTTGGTTTTTTATTCAAATTCGACCAAATCTGGATAAAAATTGATCGAAAATCGAATTTTGATTTTATGCGATAAAATAAATCATTACTTTCATTACTCATTAACGACTAATAAATATTAAACAATGAAAAATAATGCGTCTCACTTTTCGAGAAGAAATTTTATAGCTTCCACAGCAACAGTTGCTGCTGGACTTAGCTTAGGGGGTTCAAAAGTTTGGGGAGCTCCCGCTTACATTCCCCATTTATTGGAACCCAATTCCAAGATCAACGGAGTACAATTGGGCACCATTACCTACTCCTTTCGATCCTTAAAAGATCAAAGCGCAGAAGCCACGCTGCAATATGTATTGGACTGTGGTATCAGTGCTGTTGAATTGATGGGTGATCCCGCAGAGACCTTTGCCGGAAAACCTGAAAACCCTGTAGATCGAAGAAAATATTACGGTTTAATGCGCGCCGAAAGAGATGGAAAACTCACCGCCGATCAAGAAAAAGAATTCAATGAACTGAAAGCCCAAGGGGAAGATTATGAAAAACAATTGGAGCGCTGGGACAAGCAGGCGAGCTTGAGTAAAATGGAAACACTGCGCAAAATGTACAATGCCGCTGGAGTTTCCATTTATGCCTACAAACCCGATCGTTTTTTAAGAAAAGGCAATTCTGATGAAAACATCAACTTTGCCATGCAAGCCGGAAAAATATTGGGGGCTTCTCATGTTACTATAGAACTTCCTCGCGAAGCCGATTACACCCTAAAATTGGGGAAAATGGCGGAGCAAAACGGTATTTTAGTGGCTTATCACGGGCACGAACAACAACACCCTGAGTGGTGGGATGTCGCCTTGGAACAGTCGCCCAACAATGCGATGAACATGGATTTGGGACATTTTGTAGCTGCCGGAAACTTAGAACCCCTGCAAACCATTCAGCAAAAGCATCAATGGATCAAAAGTATGCACGTAAAGGATCGTAGAAATCCCGCCAACGGAAAGAGTAATTTGCCTTTTGGTCAAGGGGATACTCCCATCGTAGAGGCTTTACAATTGATGCGCAACCAAAAATATACGTTTCCAGCCACCATCGAATACGAATACGAAACCCCCGAAGGTTCGGATGTGATTTCGGAAATCAAAAAATGTGTTGCCTATTGCAAAAATGCATTAGAATCATAACCCCAATGGTCGACAGGATTGAAATCTTAGCTTTTTATTTAAGCTGCATCCAACTGAAATCGCTGTGAATTTTCAGCGATTTGGTGGAAGGATTCCAATCCAGGTCGGTCAGTTTTGATTTTTTCCCGTCCAGGTTAATACTTTTAGGCTCAAAAGGAAGTCCCACAAATTTCATTGTATACGTATGATGTTTGCTGGTGTATTTTCCTTCCATATGTTGTTGAAGGTGTAACTCCTTTTCATTTCCAATCAATTTGATGGAGCGCAACAAATATTTTCCTTTGGTATAGTCATACCCATCGTTGCTATCCTCAAAAATCATGGATTTTTCAGTACCTTCTTTGAAATACACATCGAGTTTCAAATCGTCTATTTGCTTCTCCCCCACATATTGTTGAATCGGATATTTTGGAATGATCGATCCCGCTTTGATAAACAACGGCATCTGATCGATGGGAGCATCCACCCATAATTCACGTCCGCCAGCCATTTGAGCATCGCTCCACATATTATACCAATCTCCTTTGGGTAAATAGATTCTACGTCCATTAACATTGGGTTCCTGTATGGGACACACCAAGATTTGGTTTCCAAAAACAAATTCATCGGAACGGTAGTGTGTTTGCGGATCTTCTTGATCAAAATAAACCAACGGCTTGATCAATGGGGTTCCATTTTTAAAATAATCATAAAACATGGAATAGATATACGGCAGTAATTGGTAGCGTAATTCTACAAATTTTCGGGTGATGTCCAGCACTTCCGGACCAAAGGCCCAAGGCTCTTGGTCGCCGTGATGTCCCGAAGAATGAACGCGACAAAAGGGATGGAATACACCCAGTTGAATCCAACGGGTGAAGAGTTCACCAGAGGGTTGCTCGGCAAACCCGCCAATATCGGTTCCGGCAAAGCCCATTCCACTGATGGAAAGGCGTTGAATTTGCACATTGGCCAACCACAGATGTTCCCAAGAAGCCACATTGTCGCCCGTCCAAGAGGAAGTATAGCGTTGTCCTCCCGAATAATTGGCACGGGTGATGACAAAAGGGCGTTTGGGATAGGCGTGTTTTTTTACACCTTCATAGGTGGCGCGCGTCATTTGCATTCCATAAATATTGTGCGCTTTTCGATGGCTACAACGGTTGCCATCATAATCATGCCGTACATCGTTGGGAAAGGTTTTGTTGGGCACCTCCATCACAGCGGGTTCGTTCATGTCGTTCCAAACTCCGTGTACACCAATGTCGTGCATCAATTCTTGAAACAAGTCGGCCCACCAAGCGCGCACTTCTGGATTGGTAAAGTCCGGGAAATAACATTCGCCGGGCCAAACCTTTCCTTTCATATAGGAACCATCGGCGCGTTTGCAAAAATAATCTTTCTCCAAAGCCTCTTTAAAAACCTCATACTCATTGTCCACTTTGATTCCCGGATCAATAATTACTATGGTTTTAAAACCGTCTTTTTTCAGTTCATCCACCATTCTTTTGGGGTCAGGAAAATAGTCTTTGTTCCAAGTAAAACATCGAAAACCTTCCATATAATCGATGTCCAAATAGATGGCATCGCAAGGAAAATTGAGGGTTCTAAATTTGGAGGTAATCTCTTTTACTTTGGCTTCTGGATAATAACTCCACTTGCACTGGTGATAACCCAACGCCCAAAGGGGTGGTAGTTCGGGTTTTCCCGTAAGATCGGTATAGGTTGTAACCACATCTGCCATTTTTGGTCCGTAGATGAAATAATAATTCATTTCGCCTCCGTCTGCCCAAAAGCTGGAAACGTTTCTTCTTTCATGACAGAAATCAAAATGAGTTTTGAAGGTATTGTCAAAAAAGACTCCATAAGCAGATTGCTTGTTTAGGGCTATATAAAAAGGAACCGTTTTATAGACCTCATCCAAATCTTTACCGTAAGCATATTGATCGGTATTCCAATTGGAAACTCTTTTTCCTTTGAGGTTAAAACTTGTAGGCTTGTCACCCAAACCGTAAAAACATTCTCCTTCGGGGGAATGCTTACTCATTTTTACATAGTTTCCGCCGTGTTCGAAAGTCTCTTCCCAATGAAACCCAAGTTCATCCTCAAGAATCAGACTGCCATCGAGTTCATAGATGCCCACGCGCAAATCTTTTTTGGAAACTTTGCACTGTACCTTACTGGTAGTGATGATCACTACATCTTCCTGATCTTCAAGATTTAATTCATTGTAGCCATGAGGGTGATCGTCGATGGCATAGGAAAAATCTTTTTCAAAATACCCCTCGGGGGCATAACGAAACCGCAGTATGCTGTCACGAATGACTTCGATCATGAGCTTTACCCCATTTTCAGCAGTGAATTCAATTATATTGGATGATTTTTTAAAGTTTTTTAAGGCCGTTGGAAATAGATTTCCTTTATACTCTAATTCGGTATTTGTAATCATGTACTTATGGTCGTATTAAAAAATTAGTTTGTAAACGTGAATTCCCAAAGGGGGAATCTCTAATGAAACAGAGGCTTTTTGATTATGCGCCGGGCTGTTTTGAATCTCTATAATTTCGGCATAGTTGATTTTTGATCCTCCGTATTTTTCGGCATCAGAATTAAAAATCAATTGGAGCTGTTTTCCTTTGGGTACGCCCAAAGTATAGTCTTCCATATGCCGTGGAGTTCCATTCATCACCACGATCAATTGTTCTTTTTTGTTTTTCCCTTTTCGGATATAACTTAAAACCGCATTTTGATGGTCTTGAAAGTCTATCCATTCAAAACCTGCCGCCGTAAATTGTAATTCATAAAGGGCTTTTTCACTTTTGTATAGTTGGTTTAAATCTTGAATCAGCTTTTGAATTCCTTTGTGATAATCGTACTGCAACAAATGCCAATTCAAACTGGATTGAAAATTCCACTCTTCGCTTTGTCCAAATTCACCTCCCATAAAGAGTAATTTGGTTCCGGGATGTGTAAACATATAGGCATACATCAAACGCAAATTGGCAAAACGCTGCCATTCATCTCCGGGCATTCTTCCCAACAATGACTGCTTTCCATAGACCACTTCATCGTGACTGAGTGGCAACATAAAGTTTTCGGAAAAGGCATACGTCATGCTGAAAGTGATGTCGTTTTGGTGGTAGGAACGGTAGATGGGGTCTTTTTTAAAATACTCCAACGTATCATGCATCCATCCCATCATCCATTTCATCCCAAATCCTAAGCCGCCAATATCGGTGGGTTTTGAAACCATAGGAAAAGAAGTCGATTCTTCGGCTATGGTTTGTATTCCGTCAAAAGTGGAATAGAGATAATAATTCAATTCTTTGAGAAAAGAAATGGCTGCCAAATTCTCTCTTCCCCCAAACTCATTAGGCTCCCATTCTCCGTCTTCGCGAGAATAATCGAGATATAAAATAGAAGCCACGGCATCTACCCGCAACCCATCGATATGATACTGATCGCACCAAAATGCGGCATTGCTGATTAAAAAGGAGCGTACTTCTGCACGTTCATAATTAAAAATCAAACTTTTCCAATCGGGATGATATCCTTTTTTGATATCGGGATGTTCATAAACACAGGACCCATCAAAATTTCCCAAACCGTGTGCGTCCGCTGGAAAATGCGAAGGCACCCAATCCAAAATGACGGCAATATCAGCCTGGTGAAATGCGTCCACCAAAGCGGCAAAAGCCTCGGGATTTCCAAAGCGACTGCTGGGTGCAAAATAGCCCGTGATTTGATAACCCCAGGAGGGATCGTAGGGAAATTCCATAATCGGCATCAATTCCACATGCGTAAAACCCATTTCAGCTACATAACGCACCAATTGATCCGCCAATTCTTCATAACTTAAAAAACGATTTTCTTCTACATTGCGTTTCCACGAAGACAAATGCACTTCGTACACCGAATTGGGTTGATCCAAACGGTTTACTTTGGCTCTTTTTTTCAACCATTTTTGATCCTTCCAACGGTAGTTGGGTTGGTGAACAATGGAGGCAGTATTGGGAGGATTTTCGCAATACATAGCAAAAGGGTCCGCTTTTTCAATACGACGGTCGTCGATATTCGATTGGATGCTGTATTTGTATTTGGTTCCGGATTTTACTTTTGGAATAAAACCTTCCCAGATGCCACTTTCGTCCCATCGCACTTGAAGCGGATGTTCTCCTTCAATCCAATAATTGAAATCTCCCACCACAGAAACCGCTTTGGCAGCAGGTGCCCAAACGGCAAAATAAACGCCTTCTTCCCCTTCTACTTTCATCGGATGCGCTCCGAATTTTTCATAGAGTTTATAGTGCTTTCCGGACTTGAACAAAGCAATGTCAAAATCGGTAAATCGCGAAAAGGTTTTTACAGCCTGTTTCATCATTTTTTTTTGTTTTGTTTCAAGTTGTTTTCATGTTCTTGTCCACAACTTTTTTTATTGGTGGTTCAATATACGGAGAATCCCCTTTAGGGGAATCATCGCCCACTGGGGTCGGGAATTCATTTCATAACCTAATTCATAGACTGCCTTTTCAAGAAGAAAATATTTTAGAAGAAATAAAATTTCTGACTGATACCCAATATTTAAATTTTTTGATTCCACTTTATTGATATAGGTTTCTAAAAAAACCCCGATCAAATAGCGATAAAGGCGTTCCCCCAATTCAAAACGGGTTTTTTCGTCTGCCTTAAACTGTTCTTTTTTGGTCAATAGCACCGAATAGATGGCATAGTGAAAAGAACGGAACATGCCCGCTACATCTTTGAGTGGGGTTTGTTTCACTTTTCGGTCGCGAATGGTACTTTCGGGTTCGCCTTCAAAATCCAGGATGTAAAAATCGCCATCGGTGACCAAAACTTGCCCCAAATGATAGTCTCCGTGCACCCGAATCCGCTCGCTTTTTAATGCCGTCCAATCAAAATCCACAAAACGCTTTCGGACAATTTTTTTGGAGTCCAAAAAAGTTCGCGCCATGGACAGTGTTGCCTCGTCCAGTTTGTGTAAATTATTTTCAATGGTATTGAGGCGATTTTGAAATTGATAGAGCATCCGGTTTTTTAACCAAACACTGTAATCGCCATTGTAATGCGTCGGCGTAAAGGCGGTGTCTTGTGAATCGCTGCCCAAACAAATGTGCATTTCGGCGGTTCGCAGGGCCAGTTTCTCTACTTTCAGAAAAAGGTTTAAACCCACCCAATCGATGATTTCTGCAGGAATTTGTTGAATCTTTATCCGTTCATACAGCGGGGTGTCTGGAAGATTTTGGAGTTTTAATTTTTTTTGATCAAAGGTTTTGAACAATTGCTCAATTTCTTTCAAAAAATAAACCCACGCATCCCCTTGATTGGGAATCAATTCTTGCATCAAGCCCAAGGTGATGACTTCTTTTTCTTCGTCTAAAATATTGATACTGCCCACATAGGCAGGAGTGTTTTTAAACTGTTGCTTTTCCGTCAAAAAACGGTTGATTTCATAATCTGGGTTGCTGTTGAGATAGATGCGTCGGAAAAATTTTAATACATATTTTTCATTAAAGACAATGGAGGTATTGCTTTGCTCCGCTCCCAAAAATCGTGACGTATCGTATTTGATCATTCCCGCCAGCTCCGACTTGTGAAAAATAATATTGGGCAGAGCGGTGCGATTTTTTTCGACGATGTGCTCAAACAATAATTTTCTAAAATCTTCAATATGGAGCGCATCCACCAAATAGCCAACTTGTTTGTTGAATTTTGCCGGGGCAATTAAGGTATTGGTTTCTATCTCTTCATGATGAATAAAACCAATTGGAATAAAATAATTCTGAAAAAAAGCTTCCTTAAAATTGACTTCAATCAGAACGCCATAAAAATGATTCCTTTTGGAATTGAGTTTAATATGGCGAATAATTTCGATGTATTTCAGCGTACTGGCTTTGCCAGCATACCAACGTTTTTTTAAAATATAACGCTCTAAAATCTCGGAAGCAAAGGTTTTGACAAAGTCTTCATTTTCAAATGCTTTTGTCCAGTCCACTGAAAATTCGTACATGTCTGCCGGGGGTGCTTCCAAGGGATTTAAATTTTTATTTTAAACAAATGAAACGGCAAGGCCGGATGCAGTTCAACAAAATTATGGGTACCTCGCCAATGATAACTATTCCCCGTGATTTGATCTTCTACCGTATATTCCACATCTGTGGGAAGTCCCAATGCCTCCAAAGGAATATATAATTGATCATTTTGAGTGTAGTAAGGATCTAAATTTACCGCCATCAAACTGAGGCAGGTCTGTGCATCATCATATTTGAGATAGGCCAAAATATTTTCGTTGGCATTTTGACAAAAACGAATATTATTGGTTTGTTGCAGCGAAGGCAATTGTTTTCTTGCCTCATTAATTTTACCAATAATACGCATCAATTTATTTTCTGCTTCCCAATCCCAATCCCGAATTTGATATTTTTCGGAGTCCAGATATTCTTCTTTGCCGGGAATGGCATCGGAAGTCATAAATTCGTAAATAGGTCCATAAATTCCGGTATTAGAACTCAAGGTGGCCGCTAAAAAATAGCGACTCATATGCAATGCCTCATTGGCTCCTTGCAAATGAAAAGGATTGATGTCCGGCGTGTTGGGCCAAAAATTGGGCCGGAAAAACTCTTTGAGTTGGGTCTTACTCAATTCTTCCACATAGCCTTGCAATTCTTCTTTTCGATTGCGCCAAGTAAAATAGGAATAGGACTGTGTAAATCCTTGTTTTGCGAGTTGATACATGATGGCGGGTCGGGAAAAAGCCTCTGACAAGAACAAGACTTCGGGATGTTTGGCGCGCACCTCGGCCATGAGCCAACCCCAAAAATGAAAAGGTTTGGTGTGCGGATTGTCCACTCTGTACACTTTGATTCCGGCCGTTTCTATCCAATACAACGTAATTTCCAACAACGCGTCCCACAGCGGATTCCAAGCTTCCGTATCAAAATAAATGGGAAGGATGTCTTGGTATTTTTTGGGAGGATTTTCGGCGTATTGAATACTTCCGTCCGGACGCCATTTGAACCATTCCGGATGTTCTTTTACCAAAGGATGATCGGGTGCCATTTGAAACGCCAAATCCATCGCAATTTCAATTCCGTAGTGTTGGGCTTCTTGAACCAAAGCTGTGAATTGCTCCAAATTTCCCAATGCGGGATGGAGGGAACGGTGTCCACCTAGCTTCGAACCAATACCCCAAGGAGATCCCACATCATCGGATTGGGCTTCCGTAGCATTGTTTTTTCCTTTGCGATTGATCTCGCCTATGGGATGAATGGGAGGGAAATAGAGCGTATCAAAACCCATGTTCGCCACCCGAGGCAATAATTTTTTACAGTCTTCAAAAGTCCCATGGACGCCCGATTCCGATGCCGATGAGCGAGGAAAAAACTCATACCAAGTACTGAAAAGTGCTTTTTTGCGCTCTACAAGAATTCCTTGGACAAGACTTTTGGTGACTAATTTTTTTAGGGGATACGTTTTAAAAAAAGCTTCCATAGAGGGATCAAAAAGTGTTTTTGATGCTGCCCCTTGGGTTGCTCGGTCTTGAAGTTCTGCAGCAATTTTTTCCCAAGCCGCCTTCTTTTTTACTTTGTGAGCCGCTAGACATTGTTCAATGTACAAAGCCCCCTCTAAAAGTTCGGAATAAACCTCTTGTTGGGCTTCCAATTTTTTTTGTGTGCCGTAAAGCCACGTAAGGGGTTCGTCCACCCATGCTTCTAAATGAAAATGATAGTTGCCCAATTCGGTCACCTTAAAATCGGCTTGCCAACGATCGTTGGGCAAGGATTCCATGGAAACGACCTCTTTTTGTTGAGAACTGTTGTGGGTAAAAATCAATTCGGCACTCAAGTGATCATGGCCGTCAGAGAAGATGTCTGCTTCCACATGAACACTTTGCCCTTGAACCCTTTTTAATTGAAAAATACCCCCGTCAATAACGGGGGTAAGATGTTCAATAATAACTCTATTTTGATTTCGCATATCGGTATACTTCTCTAGGTATGAATACCTCTAAAGTACCAAAAAAAGTGATGGTGTAAAAATTAAAGTTCCAATACACCATTAGAGTCACCAGCAAAATCATTCCACTGATAAGCATCTGCTTGCTCATCATTGCGATATTCGCCGTCAACTTTGTAACGAAATTCAAAAGACTGATTTGCAGGAATATCAAAAGTTCCTTTGAAGATTCCGTTTTTTTGCTTTTTAAGGGCAAAAGCGGTTGCTCCCCAATCGTTAAAATCCCCTACGACTTCAGCAGTTTTTGCTTCGGTTTCTGAAAGCGCAAAAGTTACTTTACAAACAGGTTTTGACTTTAAAAATTTTTTGGTAATAGCCATAAAATTAAGTTTTTAAATTTTTTGCAATGATACTGCAAAATTGAAAATCGGCAATATGCTTTACAGAAAAGAGAGGGGTAACTTTATGGTTTTAGCAAAAGCATAAAAACGAGGCTCTAAAATTCACATTTGTAAATTTTAAGGCTTAAATATTGTGAAAAACGCAATAAAAATTGATTTTAAACAGATTTTTTACGAGATAATGCAATAAAGAAAAAGAGCACAGCAAACGAAAGCACCAAAAACGCCAGGGGCAAACTCCCCAAACCTTCTTCCTGTGCAATAAATCCTAAAGAAGCCGGAAGAACTGCCCCGCCAATCATGGCAGCAGCAATCAAAAAACCAATGATGTTGGGTGCATGTTGCGCACCAAAGTAGGTTTGCACCAAACTAATTAAGGAAGGAAAAACGGGAGCCAAGAAAAAACCCATGCAAAAGATGCCGAAAATACTCAGTGTATTGGATACATCTAAAAACAATAAGAGTGCGCCAACAACCACCCCGATTAAAACCGCTAACAACAAAGGAATGGGAGTTATTTTCTTCAATACAAAACCAAAAAAAATCCGCCCTGCTGTAAGACTCGCCCAATAGACCGTTACCCAAAAACCAGCGGTTGCCTCCAATACATTACGCGCTGTAATCAAAACACTGTAACTCCATTGCCCTACACTGACTTCCAATCCCGTATAACAGAAAAAAATGAGCATGATCAGCCACACCCATGGAATTTTGATACTGTCCATCAAAGTGATTGATTCCGACTGCTCTTTTTCTGCTTCATCTTGCAGCACCCAAAGTTTTTGTGTACCTATAAAAACAAGGGCAATCAAAAATTGAATACTCCCTACCAAAACATAACCCCAATACCAGTCTTTTCCATAGACCAACAGCAAGGAAAATAAAAAGGGTCCTGAAGTGGCTCCTACTCCATAAAACGCATGCAACCAATTGACTACCGATGCTGAAAATTTTGCAGAGGCATAAATATTGATGGAGGTGTCAATTGCACCTCCTCCAGCACCCAGAAAAAAGGATGCGATGATGATTCCATACCAATGTTCTAAAACCACAAAGCCAAAAATGCTGAAAGCGGTCAAAAAACAACTCAACAACAACAAAGTTCCCAAAGAAATCTTTTTGAGAATGTAACTGTTTGCACTACTGGTCAATAAATACCCCCCCAAAAAACTCAATAACAATACCCCCAATTGATCCAGTCCTACGCTTACTTTTTCACTGATGTACGGCCAAGCCACACCGAGCAAGCCATCGGGCAAACCCAAACTGACAAATGCCAAAAAAGAAGTGAGAATTAAAATCTTTTTTTTATTCATAGGATTATTCTTCAATTGGAGAAATCGGTTTGATGTAGGTCGTCAACAATCCCAGCTTTTGGAATTCAGCAACAGCGGCTTTGGCTACTCGATGTGCTCCATAGGAAGACAAATGGGTATTGTCAATTTTCCCTTCCGGATAATACGGATGTTCGCCCTTTTCAAAATGCAAGTGCAGTTTTTTGGAGCCCTCCACTCCAGCCTCATACTCCAACTGTTCTGTGTGCAATTGCAAATCCACCAAAGCCACGGTCTGATCGGCGGCAAGCATACGAACAACGATTGGATATAGGCCGTGGGTGTCCACCAAAACTCCGTCTTCGTTAAAATTGCGCCGAACGATAGCGGTGGCTAAAATAGGTGTAGCTCTTTTACTCCTTGTTTCTTTAACATAGCGCAACAGATTGTTTCTATAGCTGGTTGCAGGATTGGTAAAGCGCGTGGAATCTTTTATTTTAGCATCATTGTGTCCAAATTGGATCAGCACAAAATCTCCTTTTTTCAGTTGATTTAGAATTACTTCCCATCGTCCTTCTTCAAAAAAACTTTTGGAACTCCTTCCATTCACCGCATGGTTTTCTATACGAAGTGGAGGATTGAAATAGGTGGGTAAAACTTGTCCCCAACCGTGTTCTGGATTCACTTCCGGATCTTTTTTGTCCGCCAGCGTGGAATCTCCAATCAAATAGAGCGTCGGTTGTGCATAAGCATTCCAAAACATAAAAAAAACAAGACTAAAAAGCAGCCCTTTTACACTCTTGGGAACCGCAAAGGAGAAAATTAAAAAAAGGGTGTTTTTTGTAAAAAAAAGTATTTTTTCACTCATTTTTTAATCCTTTTGGATGTTTTTTGGTGTTTTTTATGTGTTTTTTGGCTTTTTTTTATTTTTGATTTTCCTCCAAAACAGAACTGAAAAAAGCCTCCATCCGTTGTGCGTAATAAACGCCATAGGCATAGAAGGTTGCTTTGGTTCTAGCATCGGGTTTCCAATCAAAAAAAGCATGCCCAGCACCACCCACTTGAACGTACTCTACCCGATGACCGGCAGCCTCCAATGCTTTGGTGTAGTCGGCTACGCCCTTGTCAACAATGAGTTGATCCAAGGTGCCTCGTGTTAAAAACTGAGGAATCGAGCGATCCTTTGCCAATGGGATTTTATTGATGGGCGCTACATGCCATCCATAGTCACCTTCGGAAGGAACAAATCTTCCCAAAAGGGTGGTGTCAAAAACGCCATAAGACGGAGCAGCCCCTTTGATGGCTTGTAAAAGACCGTTTCGTGCCTCATCGATCGTTTTGTTTTTTGGCATATAGGTGGGCTGTAATTCGAAAACTCCCGGTTGGGCACCAAATCCTTCAGCACCGATAAACTCAATCATATTAGCGACTGAGGAAGAAAGGTGCCCTCCGGCACTGTCGCCGGTTACAAAAATTTGATTCCCGTCGCCACCGTAGGTCGCTGCATGTTCTTGAATGTGTAAAATACCTCCGTAGACGTCTTCAATCAAATGATGCATCTGATTTTCTGTCGTATCGCCATCCAATTTGTTGAGCCATCGGTAGTCCAAACTCGCCACTACAAATTTGCCTGAACGAGTAAGTTCTCTCGCCAGACCTCGCATAATATCTTCTGTATTGGAAGACCAACCGCCACCATGAATGATGATGATGAGGGGTAAGTTTTTTGCCTGCTTGGGAGAAAATACATCGTATTTGAGGGGCTTCACGCCAGGTTGCGCATAGACAATATTCTGAGTCACATCGATATGATCCACTTCTTGGGTGGCTATAAAAGAAGCACCCAATTGAATTTCTTTTTCTACCACAAAGCTGTATTCGTCTTCCATAGATTCGCTATACATAGTGCCCCAAGCTCCGGGATATGAATAGTATAAAGCGTCCAAAGTTGCTCCTTGTTGGGGAATGGCTCGGAGGGTGAGTTGAGTTCCGACCGCCACGCTCCCATCTTCGGGAAGCTTTGGAGTTACTGTGATTTTACCAACAGATGCTTCGTCCACAGCAACCTTTACAAATTCAGTTTGGGCGTTGGATTGGGCAGGTGTTGTCATGGTTATTAATAATAGTGTCAAAAAGAGGAGTGAATTTTTCATTCGTTTTAAGAAATAAAGTTTTGTTTCAATTAAAAAACCAAAATAGAACAAAATCTAAAAATGGCGAACGTCAATTTGATTTTTTTGAAATAAAAAAAAGAAACGAATGCTCGACTATTGGAGGATTCTAGGGAAGTGCTTGATATTCAAAAAACTGTAGTGCCTCGTTGTTGTTGGCTACCAAAATTCGTTTTCCTTTTTGATCCGAAAGCAGTTGTATTTTTTTAGCATCAAAGGGGGTGAAAAAACCACTTTTTAAGGGTGTTTGAGCCTCAAAATCTCCGTTCCCTCTACCTTTTAAAAAAAGTCCAATTCCAGCATCATTTCGTGGAGTTTCTATTTCTGATCCATAAAAGTTTCCTACTACCAAAAGGTCTAAAATACCATCCTGATCAAAATCTTGAGAAACCATATCGTTGATGGACGAAAACTGTGCTTCTGCCGGAAGGGGTTTTGCTGTATAGCCCTTTTCATTATCGTTGATCAAAATCAAACTTTGAAAAGTGTTTACCGCTAAATGTATAGCTTGTTCAAAGCTATTCGAACCATAAATTTCATTGAAGTTTTTTGCAGCGAATTCGCTGTAACTCCCTATTTTGTTTTTTAATGATGGGATTTGATTACTTGAACAAGAGAAACCTCGAAGCGGATATTGAATCCCATAATTGTAATAGGTGATTACAATATCTTTTTTACCGTTATCATCAAAATCATGGTAAAAAAGTTCAAGCGGTGCTTCATCCGACGCTTTGTATTTATAATTCATTCCCATATTTCCCAAAATTAAATCTTGATCGCCATCGGCATCAATATCGGCCTGCTCAATACAAAACCACCACCCTTTTAAATGATGGGCATTTGTGTGTTGAGTGTCCAGAGAAAACACGCCATTTTTATTTTCAATAAAAGTTATCGGCATCCACTC
>Ga0181597_10000419_pt1 | contig 47223 bp, 37 predicted proteins | sample 041ome_5_FD_148647 | JGI IMG/M metagenome (GOLD analysis project Ga0181597, IMG submission 148647) | Coastal salt marsh microbial communities from the Groves Creek Marsh, Skidaway Island, Georgia - 041403US metaG (spades assembly) | ecosystem: Environmental > Aquatic > Marine > Intertidal zone... | reverse complement strand
GAACCGGCGTGCCCGGGTGCGGGTGCGGGTGCGGCCGTCGCGGACGACGACGACCCACTTTGCGACGACGGTCGCGGTGCAGACGGCGTCGCGGCGTCGGGAACCCGACGATGATGCTTCGTCGCGCGGCGACGACGCCGCGCGGCGCGGCGCGGCGCGAGCGCGCGTCCGCGGGACGACGACGTCGCGCGCGCGCGATGCCGACGCGGAGGCGAACGCGCGCGACCGCGGAGGCGTCGACGAGCGATGAGGAGGTGAAATATCACACGTGGCGAGGCCATCGCGTGGGGTATCGCGCGAGCGGCGATGAAGGGCGGGCGATCGTCCTCATTCACGGGTTCGGGGTGTCGAGCTTTCAGTTTAGAGATAACGTGCGCGCGCTCGGCGAACGCCATCGAGTGTACGCGTTGGATTTAGTGGGATTCGGAACGAGTGATCAACCAGACGTACCGTACGCGATGGAATTTTGGAGAGATCAAGTGATCGACTTCGTGGAAAACGTCGTGGGCGAGCCGGCGGTGCTGGTGGGGAACAGCATCGGCTCGCTCGCGGCGGTGCACGTGGCGGCCGAGTCGCCGAAGACGACGGCGGGCATCGCCCTCATCAACTGCGCGGGGGGGATGAATAACAAAGTCAAACGCTTAGATGGAGATTTTGATGGATATGGGTGGCAATACAAGGCCGTGGTACCCATTTTCAGCGTCGTGTTGGCCATCATAGACGCGGTGTTGAAGGTGGAGCCGATCGCGAAACCGCTCTTTGAAAGCGTGAGAGGCGAAGAAAATGTGCGCGGCGCGCTCGCAAATGTGTACATGAATCCCAGTCGCGTCGATGACGGGTTGGTGAACTCTATTTGCGGCGCGGCGAACAGAGAAGGCGCGTTCAAGGCGTTCGTGAACATCTTAACGGGTCCCGCCGGGCCGCGTCCCGAGGAACTCATGCCTCGCGTCGCGTGTCCGATGCTCATCTTGTGGGGAAGCAAAGACACCATCACCCCGCTCGATTTCCCGCTCGGTCAATACTTTCTCAACCTTCCGAAAACACGACAGACGTCGCGAACGGACTTCATACAGTTTGAAGGCGAAGGACACTGCGTGCAAGACGACAATCCAAAACTCGTCAACGACGCGTTGACCGATTGGGTCGCCGCGCTTTAGGACGCGACACTAGACGCTGTATGTATATGATGAAGCTCGCTGTAGTGATTAGTATCGTACACAATCGACTAAATTCCAAACCACGCGCGCGCGCGCGCGCGCGCGGCGCCTCAGGTCGCGCCCGCGCTCTCGACGACGACGACGTCGACGTCGTCGTGCGCCCCCTGCAACAACAGCTCCCCCGCGAACGTCAACTTTCCTCGCTTCTTCGCCGCTCGCAGCGTCCCGTTCAGCGCCTCGAACGTGTTCGCCACCTCATCGTCGCGCACGAGCGCGCCGAACTTCACCTGCGTCGCGCGATCGCGCGACATCGCGCCGTCAGTCGCGCGCGACGCAAAGAGTCGTTTCGCGCGCGCGCGTCGCGCCGTTCGTCGTCGCGCGCGCCTTGCACGTCCCGCCCGCGTCGACGTCGCCGAGTCGTCGCACGGCGTCGACGAGGGCGTCGACTTCACCGTCCACGTCCATGACGGCCGCACCGCGCGCGACGCCGTGCCGACGCGACGGCCGCGCGCGCGTCGCGCGCGTCGCATCCCGTCGCATCCGTCGCATCCGTCGGTCCGTGTCGTCCGCCGTCTCGCCCGTCGGCACCGCCCCGCGAGGGACTCGCCCGAGGGTCGCGAACCGCGAAATTTTAGCCGAACGTGACGTGGCGGGCGAGGATGAAGGACACGAATGAATGAATGAAAACGCGTGGGTCCGATGATGACGCGCGTCCGACCGACAGTCCGAGGCGCGCGCGCGGCGACGGTGCGTCGTGGGAGCGACATGACGGCGCGCGACGCCGCGCGCGACGCGGAGGCGGCGGAATCGCGCGAAAGCGACGCGCGGGGGGGGGATTCCGAACGCCCGGGGACGCCCGGACGGGACGACGACGACGACGCGCGCGATGGGATTTGGAACACGGCTGAGTTGCATCAGAGACTGATGCACTTGAACGTACACTCGAGCACGTCGAGCACGAGCTCGAGAAAGTCGGGCGATCCGAGCGCGAGCGGAGACGGGCTGCAGACGACGACGAGCGGGTCCGCGAGCGGCGCGGGGGCGTCGAGCGGGACGCCGACGGGGGTGCTGCCGACGAAGTTGACGTCGAAAATGACGACAAAGGAGGTGAAATTCGGTGCTCAGAGTTTTGATTCGCTGAATCAGTACATATTGATCAAGGATCTCGGACGAGGATCGCATTCAAAGGTGAAGTTGGCGATGAATCAACAGGATAATCAGCTCTACGCGGTGAAGTGGACGGACTCTCGAGTGAACTCCTGGAAAGCCGTTCGCAAGGAGATTGCCGTGCTGAAGAAGTTGCATCATCCAAACATTCGTACTTTACACGAGGTCATCGATGACGAGTTCAAAAAGGAACTCATCTTAGTCTTGGAGTATTGCCAAACGGGACCCATTTTCACGCGTTTCAGCACGGTGGCGGTGGACGAAAAGGTTTTACTAGGATACGCTCGCGACATCGTGCTCGGATTGGATTACTTGCATTCGCTGCACATCGCGCACATGGATCTTAAACCAGAAAATATGCTTCTGTGCACCGATGGCGAAGTCAAGCTCGCAGACTTTGGCGTGAGTTTCATACACGACTTGGTTTCGTCCGACGGCGTTGAGAAACGACTTGTGGGTACGCCGGCGTTTTTAGCGCCCGAAGTTCTTTCGGAAGACGGTTACGACCCATTCAAGGCAGATATATGGTCCCTGGGGGTGTGTTTCTACAATATGGCTATGGGCAAACTGCCGTTCCCAGGCAAGACGGTGTACCAAATCGTCGCAAAAGCGCGCGCAAACGAATTAGCATTCGACGAAGACGCGCCGCTCTCAGAAAATTTCAAGGATCTTTTGCGCAACATGATGTGCGTTGACCCCGCGAAACGGCTGGATATTGCTGGCGTGATGCAGCATCTTTGGATCACGCGCGATGGGGAAGAGCCTCTCGCGCGACCTCTCACCGAGCTGCCGCACGCCATCGTGGAGCTCACCGAGGAAGAAATCGCGAGCGCCATCAGAACCGATCCGCTCGCCGCTTTATTGCAGCCTTCCTTCAACTTGGTGGAGTTCAACGATGGCGATATTCTTATGCACAAAGGTGCTATCGGTGAAGTGATGTATTTCATCAACAAAGGTCACTGTGAGGTGTTGATGGACGCGATCGGAGTTGATTTAGACACCATCGATCGAGAACACGAGACGGACGTTTTGGTCGTGCGAGAGGCTGGAGAGATTGTGGGGGAAATTGCGTTCCTTAAAGCGATGCAAGGGATCCGAGAGAAGTCGCACGTGCACGGCTATCGCACAGCGACAGTCAGGGCGAAGGGGCCGGTTGAGTGCCTCGCTGTAACCGTCCAAGACATGTTGACGGCGCTCGGTAAGGACGAACTTTCTCGAGTACGCCTCGTGCGCAGTGCGAGTTTCAAACTCGACCAAAACGAGGAGGTTCGCCTGCAGCTCAACATGAGAACCTCTAGAACGAGCAATGACTCGGACAGGAGCGAAGAAGCGCATCCTTTTAATCCGACTCGGAGGATCAGTGTGCTGTACGCCGAGGATAGCATGCCGACGCAGATGATTGTCAAAGCCTTTTTGAGGAAACTTGGCGACGTCGACGTAACGATCGCCGCCGACGGGAAAAAGGCATTGGATGCGCATAAATCTATGAACTCTAACTTTGACTTGATTCTCATGGATTGTCAAATGCCTGTGATGGATGGTTTGGAAGCGACGACGCGCATTCGCGAACTCGACTCCGCCAAATCTGTGGTACCCATCGTGGGCGTGTCTTCTGGTGTTGAAGGAATGAGTGAAAAAGAGTGTCGCGACGTCGGGATGAATGACTTCGTCCTCAAACCACTGAACGTGCGGAAGTTGACAGATGTCATTCGCAAGACGCTACCTGAGCTCTTCGTCGAAGATCCAGTTTCAAAAGACGAGAGAATCTGATTTATTAAAATGTAATGTACAATGAAAGCGCGAGCATTTTTATTGTTTCGTTTTCGCCATCTTCTTCGGCATCGTCAGCGCCGCGGCACTCCACAGTGCGCTCTCGAGCTTGGCTGGTGTGAGGTCATCTGCGCCGAGATCGTCGCATTTACGGTGCAGAGCTTTCATAAACTCGTGATACCGCGCTGCGGAGTATCTATCATTTCCCCCGTTTCCGACGACGACGGCAAGCGCCTCGTCGCTAAAGAATGGAAACCGCTCGTCGCCGACCGCCATGAGAATCGACGCCGTGGCTGGTCCGCATCCTTTCAGCGCGATGAATGGTGCCATGGCATCGACGATTTTACCCTTACTATTTCTTTTGCCCCCTTCGCTCGCGTGTGCGAGTCGATACGCCTCTCGACTCGCGCTCTCCACGTCGCGTTCCGACAACGCTTGCGCGTACTTCATCAACCCAGGTCTCGTTTTCCCTCGCGCCAGCTTCCACTCCACCACGCGCACGTACTCATCCTTTTTTATGTATCCCCAATCATCGCTCGTCGCGCTCGTCGCGCGTCTTTGCGCGATGGTTTTCGGAAGTTCTTTGCGCACGAACGCATCCAACTTGGATAACCGCTCGCCTAGATTCAACGCTCGCAAGCGCTCGTCGTACGCCGCCGCGTGCGCGCGCCACTGTTCTCGATCCCCGCCGTTCCAAAGCTTTATCGCGCCCTCGTGCGCGATCGGTGGCATCGTCGCGCGATCGGGACGACGACGCGGCGCCACACTCTGACGCGTCGTCGTCCCGTCTCGTCCCATGGGGCGCGACGCCCGAGGTCAAGCCGCGAAGACGGCGCCCGGGGAGCCGCGATCGGCGCGCGCGAGCGCGGAGAAGAAGAAGAACCCCGCGGCGAGCTTCATCGGCGGCGCGAGCGCTGGTTTAGTGTCCAGCGCGCTGTTGCAGCCGTTCGAGGTGGTGAAGACGAAGATGCAAGCCGAAAAGCTGCGAGGCGCGCGCGGGATGGTGAACGTCGCCGCGGACGTGGTCAAAACGAACGGGATGAAAGGGCTCTGGAGCGGCGTCAGCGCGTCGTGCGTGCGAACCACCGCGGGGGCTGGGTTGTACTTCTTCTTGCTCGAGCGCGTGACGAGGGAGCTCGCGGCGAGTTTTAACAAGGAGAAAGCGACGCCGTTCGAACGCTCTGCGATGACGTTCGGCGCTGGGTGCTCGGCGAGAATGGTCGCGGCGGTGCTGCTGAACCCTATAACCGTGGTGAAGACGCGGATGGAATACGCAGGGGCGAACGCGGGGGTGCGGCAAGGCATGGTGGCTACGTTTGCGAGCGTGGCGCGGAAAGAGGGCGCCGGGGGGTTGTTTTCGGGGCTCGGAAGCACGGTCGCTCGAGATGCGCCTTTCTCAGGGCTCAATTTGTTGCTCTTCACCCAGACTCGGCATTTGATGCACGAAGTCGCGCGCATGCAGAACCGCGAAGCCGGAGCGGCGGACACGTTCATCGCCGGCGCGCTCGCGGGGGCGGGGGCTACGTTTCTCACGCACCCTCCCGATGTCATTCGTACCCGAGTTCAGCTCGGGCGAATAATGACGCAACAAAGCGGTAGCAAAATGCCAGCCGTATCACTGGCGAAAATTCTCAGGGAAGAGGGTGTTCGCGCGCTGTGGGTCGGTTCGCTCCCTCGCGTAACGCGCAGAACGTTTCAGCAAGCCATCACGTGGAGCATGTTTGATTTCGTCTCTCGCGCTTTGGGGGGGACGGACATCTTTCAGCGTTAATTTCTAGGAAAATCGGTATTATAATGTTAGTGGTAGACGATAGATACTCAAATGTCGATGAACAAATTAGCCCTGACGACGGCGTCGAGCGGCATGCGCAGACGCCACTCGCGCGATTTTTTGTTCATCCCTTGTCCTTTCTTCGCTGGACGATTCGCCGGCACATCTGCGAGCTTCCATTCGACCTCCGTGTCCGATATATCGGTGACTTCCATCGTCTTCGTCACGTTTGAGGTCGACTCGGGGTTCTCGATCGCTTCCTTGTACGTCACGTCCATGACGAGGTCGCGAAATCGTTCCAGTTCCCGCGGCACGCGCAAACTCCTCATCGCCCCCGGACTCGCCAACTCCACGGCGACGTCTTCCGGAAATCCACGTTCATCTAGTATCGCGTTATGCGCGCGGACGATCGTCGTCAATTCATCCAACGTCGGTGATCCGTACTTGTCGTTCAACTTGTCCACGCTCGCCAACACGCGTCGCCGCGACGCGTTCACTTTAAATGAAAAAATATCATACTCTCCCGCGAACGCATCGCTCGCCAGCGCGTCCCTGAGCGCCTCGAGCGCCATCTCTCCGTAATCCGTCCCCCCCGCATCGATCGCTTCGCCTCCCACCTCCAATTCCTCATCCGCCGCCACCTCCTCCTCGACGTCAAAGTCTTCGTCCAGCGCCTCCTCGTCGTCCTCGTCCTCGTCCTCGTCCGCCGCCGTCCTCCCTCGATTGTTCGACTTCGCCGCGAGCGTCCGCGCGCCCCACCCTCGCCTCGCGCCCTCGATCGCGCCCTCGATCCCGATCCCGCGCCCGCGCGCGCGCGCGCGCGTCGTCGCCGGCCGCCACATCGTCGTCGTCGTCGTCGTCGCGCGCGCGCGCGTCGCGAGCCGTCGTCGCGCGACGACGTCGCCGCATCGCGCGCGCGTCATCACCGCGCGCGCCGTCGCCATCGCTCGCATCGTCGCGCGTCGCGACGTCGCGTCGTCGCGAAGCGACCGAACGCGCCGAACGCGCGACGACGCGACGACGCCGCCGATCGCGACATCGCGACGCCGACGACGCCGACGACCCGAGCGCGACGGCGATGCGCGACGCGCCACCGACGAGCGACGCCGGTGCGGGACGCGCGCGACGCGTCGGCCTCCTCGAGGCGCTCGCGGGGACGCTCGCGCGATGCGAGGAGCGATTGAACGAGGTGAACGATAAGTACACGTTCGAGCTGTGCCCGGAGTACAGGCTGAAGATGGGAAAGACGATTGGACGAGCGACGAGGGTGGGGATGACGTACGACGCCCACGCGCGAAGGTACAGGGTGGCGGTGAAACACGCGGTGAGGGGAGGTAAAGACGAAGACGAAGACGAGGACGAAGACGAGGACGAGGCGACGGCGCGAGCGAGGCCGATGTTTTGGAAGGCGATGAAGAAGATCGTGTTCGATCCGGAGGAGAAAAGAGTGGAAGTGTTCACGCAGCGATTGTCGTGCGGGCCGCTGTCGCTTCGAGGGGTCGGAGAGTACGACGTCGAACGAAGCGAGTGGGGACTGCGGTGGCAGCTGCAGACGTTTCACAAGGAAAAGAAACGATTGCGTTCGGCGGAAGTGAAGCTCACGGAGCGCGTGCGAGGGTGCATGCGTTGGGATGTGTCGAGCGCGGCGCCGGAAGTTGAGGGAAAGGTTGGATCGGGGGAGAAGTTCACGTTTGACGTCGACGTGGGATCGTACCACGTCAGCGTTCCGCGTTTAGAGTTGAAGATTGATCTCGACCATATGTGATGCGTAAGCATAGGTTACAATTTTTCGCGGTTCGCGTGCGCGACTAAGGCTACGAGTTGCTTCAGAACTCACCCGAAGAGAGTTTTGAAGGCGATGTTCGAACTCATGTCGTCGTACTTGTACCCGCAGCCGTCTAAGCACTCCTCAAACACCTCGCGTTCTTCTTCAGCGACTTGCACGCCGAAAAGAACCTGACCGACGCGACCACCGTCGTTGCGGTAATGCGTCATTGAGATCGACCACTTAGGACTGATGAACTCGAGGAAGTTTCCGAGCGCGCCCGCGCGTTCGGGAATTTCAACCTTGTACAACCTTTCGTTTTCAACTCTGCCTTGCCCACCAGTCATGTGGCGAAGGTGAAATTGCGTCGTCGCATCGTTAGACAAGTCGACCGTCTTGAAACCTAACGCTTCCATCCGCTGCATCGTGTTCTGAACGTCCTTTAAATCGGAAACCTCGATCGAGTACAGCACGCGCGCGTCCGCCCCTTGCACGCGATATTTAAATTCTGAAATATTGATATCCCCGACGGTCTCCACAAATCGCTTGAATTCGCCATTCTTCTCGGGAATGATACTCAAAAGTGTGGCTTCTTCCTTACCCCCTTGATCTGCGATCTCAGAAATCACGCGAAGACGATCAAAGTTCATGTTCGCCCCCGATGTCACGGCGATGACTTTACCGGTGACGCCGTGCGCTTGGCAATACGCCTTGGCGCCAGCCACTGCGACCGCACCCGCTGGTTCGAGGATCGAACGAGTGTCACCGAATACGTCTTTGATCGCGGAAGCGATTTGATCCGTTTTCACGGTGATGATACCGTCAATCATGGTTTGAATAATCTCAAAGCAATCGCGCCCTGGCTCACGAACTGCGACGCCGTCGGCAAAGCCGTCCACTTTCGACAACTTCACAATCTCACCGCGAGCCAAAGATAAAGTCATCGCGTTTGCGCCCGCTGGTTCAACACCAATCACGCGAATTTCGGGTCGAATAGCCTTGATGTACGCCACCATGCCCGCCGCGAGCCCGCCGCCGCCGATGGGCACAAAGATGATTTCCGCCGAGGGCAACTGACGCATAACCTCTACGCCCACGGTGCCCTGACCCGCTATGACGTAAGGATCATCAAACGGGGGAATATATGTCAGGCCTTCCGCCGCGGCGCGCTCTTTCGCGTACGCCTGGGTGGCGTCGTAGTTTTCCCCGACCAATTCCACCGTCCCACCGAGTCGACGAACCGCCTCCACTTTGATGGCGGGCGTCGTCACCGGCATGGCGATGATCGCCTTACAGTTCAGCTTTTGCCCTGAAAGCGCCACCCCCTGCGCGTGGTTCCCCGCACTGGACGTAATGACCCCTCTCGCTCGCTCTTCTTCCGTCAATTGCTTCATCTTATTGTACGCCCCTCGAATCTTAAACGAAAACACCGGCTGCAAGTCTTCTCGTTTGAGATAAATTTGCGCCCCGACCCGATCGCTCAATCGCGGGGCGAGCTCAAGCGGGGACTCGATCGCGACATCGTACACATCAGCGGTCAAAATCGCTCGCACGTACCACGCCTCTCGCGCCACGTCCGAATCTTTTGCCTCTGGCCGCATCACCGGCCCGATTTCCCCGTCGAGCAAAATCAAATCCTCTGGATCGACGAGCGGTAACTCCCCCACGAACGGGGCGGGGCGCACCAGCGGCGCGAACACATTCGTGCGCGTGCGTCTGGCGCGTTCATTTGTCGTCGTTCGACTCGACGTCGACGGGCGACGCGAACATCTTCGAGCCGTGAGCCCTGGCGCTGGGACGGCGGCGGCGAAGCCTCGCGCGAGCATCGTCGTGCGCGAAGCGACGCGTGCGGTGGAACGAGATCGTTCGCGTTAGATGCGTGCGACCTCGTCGAGCGGTCACGCGCGGTTTGACGCGCGCGCGTATGTGACGAAAGACTGATTTTCCACGAGGAGGATTCGAGGAGGATTCGTCGTTTGGAGCGCGTCGGCGCGAACGCGTTTGAGGTTCTAATTTCGACTAACATCGCTCTATCGTTTTCATCGTTCGCGTGCGCTAATTCTATTTTTACGTTTTTGACGTTTCGTTCGTCGGTGGGCGTTGGTCGCGCGTCGGAATCACTGCGTCGGGGCGCCGTGGATGTTGTTTGATCCTATGCGATATTTGACGGGCTTGGCGGAGACGCCGTACACGATGGAGGCGCTGTGCCAACCAGTGCCTGGAATCTTGGATAACCGTATCCGACGGTGCGGCACGGCCGTCCAACGCGTCCCGAGAGCGGGCTTCAAGTTACTCCCGTGATCGTCCGCGAGTGAATCTTGACCGGCGCTCACCGTGTGGTTGGTGTAGAGCGCCGCCGTCTTTCGCGTCGTCGCCAGGCCGCGAAGCATGGCGGCCACCGTGGCCATGATGGTGTACCCTTGATGATGCGCCTTCGTCAGCAAGGGTGACAGCAACGCGGAAAGCGAATCTATCACGAGTAATCCCATGGTGGCGCGCTCCGGATTGTTATCGTCCTCGCTCGCCTCTTCGCCGAGTTGCGACAGTAAAGTTAACAACGAAAACACGTCGTGACACTTGTGAACGGCGATCAAATTCAGCGTCTTGTCCAAGTGCTCCTCCACCACCGCCTTTTCCGCGTCCTCGGCGAAGAACCCACGATGTAACTGCTTGATTCGGGTCGCCGAAAACCCGCCGGTGGTGTCCACGTACACGACTCGATTATCGAGCGCCGCGAAACTCGCCGCCGCGCTCAGACACAACTGCGTCTTCCCGCTCGCGCTCGGCCCCGTGATCTCGATCAACTGCCCTTGTCGTAATCCCCCCCCCAACAGCTCATCGATCGCGTCGCATCCCGTGGGTAAGATCTCCAACAAGCTCAACTGTCGCTCGACGTCCGAGCCGTTCACCGCGTTCGCGCACGTCTCGTTATAAATCTCCTCCACGATCGCCCGTCGTCGCGCCTCCGCCCCGCCGCGCCCCATCGACCGTCGTCGCGCTCCCCCACCGCCCGTCCCGTCCCCGTCGCGCCCGTTTCCGTCGTCGTCGCCGCACAGCGCGTCCGCGAGCGCGCGATTTTTCGCCAGCGCCCGTCGCGCGCGCGCCGTCTCGCGCGCCCTCGCGTCGTCCGCCTCCATCCGTCGAGGCGCGCGCGCGCGTCACCGATCGTCGCCGATCGCGCGACCGCCGGCGCGGCGCGCGCGCGTCGCGCGGTGCCGCGGTCGCGCGGTCGACGCGACGTCGCGTCGACGCGCCTCGGACGTTCGAACTGTTTACCCATACACAAACCAGTACTCTTGAGTCATGAACCGTCAATAAAAGGGACGCCCGGCGGCGCCGATCGATCGACCGCCGACGACGACGCGACGCGACCGACGGCGACACATCGCGACGCGCGCTCGAACGCGCGAACCGCTCGAACGCCGCGACCGACGGCCCGCGAACGCGCCGATGCCGCTCGTCGAGCGCGCGAGCGACGGCGGCGCGTCGCCGGCGCTCGTCGCGGCGTGCGAGACGCTCGGGGTTTTGATCCACGGCGAGACGGAGCGACGCGCGACGGAGCGCGCGGACGAGGACGACGCGAGCGAGGCGCGGGAGACGGCGAAGGAGGGCGCGAGCGACGTCGAGGATGGAGAGGCGGAGAAGTTCGCGAGGGCGCTGAGCGCGAAACCGCGAGGGGAGGTTTTGGAGGCGCTGACGGGACACGCGGAGACGCTGTTCGGCGACGGGGGGGATAAGGAGGTGAGCGGCGTCGTGGCGGTGATGGCGAATCTGGCGGGAGACGATGGGGGGGCGATGAAACGCGTGATGGAGTGCGTGACGGCGAGCGTGAGCGAACGAGTGAGTCTGCGGGTGCGGTGCGCGATTGCGTTGTACAACGACGCCGACGCGAAGGATGGGGAGACAAAGCTTGAATTGTTTGAAAAGATTGCGGCGTATTGCGTCGCGGCGAAACAAAAGCAAGTGTTACCCATGCTCGTCGCGCACGCGAGCGAGGCCAAGGCGTGGGGCGGCGAGGTCAAGACGCAGCGCAGAGTGTTGAAGTTGTGCGTCGATTTGCTCCGAGAGTTGGAGGGTCGCGAGGAGGAGTTGTTCTCGTGCATGATCAAGTATTTAGCGACGTTTGAAAACGACAGTGGAGCCGTCGCGGAGGCGGCGGATATCGCCAAGGAAACCGCGCGCATATTCATCAGCTCGCCGACGATGTTCCACGGGGATTTCTTAGCGCTCAAGGGGATGCAACATTTGCAATCCGCCGACGCCAACGCGCTCAAGCTCTTGTCCACCATGCTCACGGGCTCCGTGGCCGACTACAACGCCTTGGTCAAGGCGAACGGGTCGATCGTCTCCGGTCTCGGCTTAGACGCCGATGACTGCGTGGCAAAGATGCGCATGATGGCGCTGGCGGCGCTCGGTAAGAAGGGCGACGCGTCGTACTCTGAAATCAAGGAGGCGATGCAGTGCGACGACGGTGAGGTTGAGGAATGGGTCGTGCGCGCAGTTGGCGCGGGTGTGGTCGACGCGAAGATGGATCAAATGAAGCAACGCGTTGTTTTCACTAGATGCACCGACCGCGTATTCACTGGTGCCGAGTGGCAAGAGTTGAGCTCGCGCATAACGCAGTGGCGAGGCAAGATCGCCGCGCTTCAAAAGACGTTGTCGGCAAACTAACTCTCTAGTCGATTGAATGTTCATCAATACAACGAACCTATCTATAAACTACAACTTTGAATGCACTATTCCCACAGCAGACACACGCCATTTTTGCACGCCGACGCGAGCACGCCCGCCGCGTTCCACGCGCACGTCGCGACGACGGCGTCGTGACCGTGCAACGTCGTCATCAAGCGTCCGCCCTGTACACGCCAGATGAATAACGCCCCGTCTGCCCCGCCCGATGCGATATGTTGTCCATCCGGTGACACGCAAGGATTACTCCAATCAGTGCCGACGCGATATTTTGGCGCGGAGAACGTTTGCACGACGTCCATTGTTCGAATATCGACGAGTTTCAACGTGTTGTCGCGACTGTTTGTCAGAATTTCGTTTTGATTTGGCGTATCGAAGACGGCGGTGATTAAACCATTATGCACCTTCGTTTCGCGCGCTACGTTCCCCGCGCGAAGATCCCACGCGCGAATCGCGCCATCAAAGTGACCGGAATACGCTTGCTGTTCGTTTGCGTCGAAGACGACCGAGTACACGCCGCTTGAAGTCAACATGGATGACGTTACGTGTCCACGATTGAGATCCCAAAGCTTCACGTTCCGGTCCTGAGAGCACGAAATCGCGCGCTTAGCATCAATCTGGCTGATTCGCGCCGACGTCACCTTTTGCGCGTGCCCAGTGAGTCGGTGCCGTACGCGACCGGTGAGCGCGTCCCAAAGCTGGAGCGAGCAATCGGTCGAGGTCCCGAGGACGAGCGAGTCGTCGGCGCTAAATGTAACATCTAATGCTGCACCGAGCAAACCAGTCAATTCGCTGGTTCGTGCGCCCGTATTCGTGTCGAACATAGCGATTACCTTGTCCTCTCCGGCGCTTGCTACGGTGAAACCATCGTGCGAGAGGGCGACACGGTGCGTCCCACCCTTGTTACTTTGTAAAATATGTCTCTTCTTCGAAGGCACGACGTTGCTCATGACGGTAGACATCGAAAGCGCCTTCATACTCGCCGCCGAGGCCTCAGCGAGACTCTCCGCCCTCGCATTCAATTCTACGCTCTTCTTTTGTCGCAACAAATCAGCGTACAAATCGTTAATTTCATTCATCTTCTCCGCCTCCTTCGTCTTCATCTCCATCAGTCGCTCCACAAGCTCTGCATTCTCCTTTTCTAACTTTTCTACCTTCCCCAACACCGCGTTCTTCATCGCCGATTGGGATTCTGCCTCGTCCAACGCCTGCGATTCTGCCCGCCGCGCCGCGCTCGAAGCCTCCTCCGCGTCCCTCACTCGTCGTTCCAATCGCTCTTTATCCGCCGTCAACGTCTCCACGACGCGTTCAGAGTCTAAACGCGCCATTTCCTCGCGAACCAGCGCCTCTTTCGCCTGAATCGCTTCTCGACTCGCTTCGTCGCGTCTTCCGTACGCCTCCGTCAGCTCGACGCGCGCCCGCGTCGCCGCATCGTCGCTGTCGTCGCCCTCTTCCCCCCCCCGCGCGCGCGCGAGCGCCAACTCGCGCTCGGCACGCATTGTTCGCGTCTCCGCCACCTCAAGCGCGCGCATCGCTTTACACAGCGCGTCGTCGCGGTCCATCACCGCGCTGCGCCAACGCTCCAGCTCGGCAAACAATTCATCAAACGTCGCCTCTGTCGGCGCTCTCGCGCGTCGATCGCGCTCGACGACCGCGTGACGAATGATCGTCGTCGCGTCCGCCGCCCCGCTGACGTCGAGCGCGCCGTCGGCGTCGGCGTCGTCCGCCATGACGCGTCGCGCACTGATGCCACCGGTCGCGTCACTCGTCGCCGCGTCGACTCGGACGACCTCCGACGCGCGCGCGTCGAGCGACGGGCGCGCGCGAGGCGCTCTCGGCGACGCTCGGGGCGCGCGCGCGCGTCGAGTCGATGCGCGTCGTCGGCGCCGTTTCGTGTGCCCCAACGACCTCGAATCAGGACGACGACGACGACGACGCACGCGCGGTGGCGTCGCTGCGCGCGCGCTTGCACGCCCCGCGACACGGCGAGACGTTGCGCGCGAAGTGTGTGCGTCTGCGCGACGCGGTTCGATCGCGGACGTGCTCGAGCTCGGAGATAAAGGGGAGACTCGCTCGCCGCGCCGAGACGAGCGCGCTGGCGGCGCTCGAGCGATGGGCGACGACGGCGCGAGCGATCGAGGTTGATCTCGAACGAATCGTGCGAGGTGATGTCGATAAAAAATCGTTGAGCGCGATGGGAGAGGAAGTGACGCGAGCGTTACGAGATTTTGAGTGGTATTTGCGAGAACACGACGTGATGGAAGATTTGCCATTCGTCGTCGACGACGACTGCGAGACGCGCTCGAGCGATGAAACGACGATCGATTTGATGGGTAAGGTGCTCGAAAAAGACGTTAAAGACGATGATGCATCGATACTGGACACGATGTGCGATGAATTACGCGCGCGCGAGAGTGATTACGCGTGGCGAGGGGCGTTGTTAGGGGAGGTGGAAAACCAAGCTCGCGCGCGCGGATGGAGTTCGGAGAATTTCTCTTACGGATCGACGCCGTTCGCGTCGTGGGTCGCGGTATTCGTGCAATGCGATGAATTGCGCGAACGCGCGAAAACGCTAGAGGAAGATGACTTAAAGTACGTCGTTTTCGGAAGCTCTGCTGGGTGGTTGGTGTTCTATGCCGCGACGACGTTTCGCGGCGCGCGATGCGAAGGATTTGAAATTCTCGAGACTCTCCACGCAACTGCTTCGCACGTGTTGGAGGGCGCCGAAAAAAAAGCATGCAAAAAGTTCAATGTGAATTTTTGCAACGCTGACATGCTTTCGTCATCGCTGTGCGACGTCGGTATCATCGTTCTCACCTCCATGTGTTGGGACGACGCCGTGTACGACGCCGTGCTCGAAAAACTCGCCGAAGAGCTCCGAGCGGGTGCGTTTGTGATCGATTACCGGGGAAATCTCGCGCAAAAAGACAAGTTTGCGCTCGTCTCAAAAGATTCCTTGCGCGCGCCGGTGAGTTGGAATCCAGGTCAGCGATTTTATGTCTTCAAAAAGGTGGCGTAAACGCCGCCTTTCGAGGCGCGCGGACAAGCGTTAACAAACAAGCGCCATCAACCCTGGCGCGCGCGCGCGCGTAGGGTTTGAGCTTTGGGTCCATGCGGCCGCAGACCGCGGCGTCCATGCGCGATGGCGACGGTGTGGTGAGCGTGCGCGATGCGAAAGAACGCGTCACGATCATCATCACCACCTCTCCGTGTCGCGCGCATCCGAGCACGTGGCTGATCGAAGAAGTCGCCGCGAGCATCGCCGGGCGAAGCGGCCTCGCGACGGGGACGGGGACGCGACTGTTGGTCGTGTGCGATGGGTACAAAGTGCGAGAATCGAATAAATTCCGCGCCGGCGCCGTCAACGAGGAAGGGTTGAAGAATTATGAGACGTATCTGTCCAGATTAGTGTGGTTGAGCGAACAGAGCGACGGCGCGCTGCGCGGCGCGGAGTTGATTCGGTTAAAACAGCGCCACGGGTTCGGTCACGCTTTGAAGCGAGCGATGATGCGCGTGACGACGGAGTACGTGCTCGTGGCCCAGCACGACCGCTTATTTACACGCGTCGTTCCCATGAGTGCGGTCCTCGACGCAATGGACGCGGACCCACAGATCAACTACGTCGGCTTCCCTACGAAGACGACTCAAAACTACGACGTCAAGTGCGTAGGGCGAGTATTCACGAGCGAATATGGACAGCTGCGAATGTCACGAAAGCAGTTTCGCGACGTCGAACTCGTACCTTTGGTTCAACACTACGATTCCATGCACGTCGCGCGCACATCCTTCTACCTCGGTCGCGTGTTTGGACAGCGCCGTTGGACAAATTTGCCCGTCGGGGGCTTCATCGAGGACACCGTCGGCCAACACATGCTCGCCGAGTTTCGCAAAATAGGCGCCGACGCGCACTCCATCTTCAACATGTACATCGTCGAAGACGCCATCGACGACGAACCCATGGCTGGTCACCTCGACGGCCACGATCCCGCCCACGCCCACGAAGACGCCGGCGCCGAGTTTTCCTTTGCCCACGCGCGCTCCGCCGAGCGCGACTGGTTCGAGCGCGCGCTCCGGCCTTCCTCGACCATCGAAACCCTCCTCGGCACCGGGCATTTCAGCGAGCGTAAAGCCTACCTCACCGCCATCGGTCGCGCGGATTTACTCCCGATCCCACCCACCGCCTAGCTTCTAGCCATAGACTTCTACTTCTAGCCTCGCGAAGACGCGCGCGACAAAAAAACTTTGAATTTCGTTCGAGCTGTCTTCGCGTCGCGAGATCGCGTCGCGCGCGGCGCCGAACCGCGCCCGCGCGGCGTCCGACGCGATGCAGCGACGCGAGCGCGCGTTGTGGTCGTTAGAACACGCGCTGTCGAGCCCCGAAATCCCGCTCGACGTCAAGGTGGAGGTGAAAAACGCGTGCGCGGCGTCGCTCGACGACGAGACGCTGGCGTCGTGCGATTCGCTCGTCGTGCGATTGTTTGACGTTTTATCCCGCGCGCGCGATGCGTTGATCGCCGGTGAGGGCGCGATGCGAGGAAACAGCGCGCGCGCGTGCGCGGACGCGCTGCACGCGGTGACGACGCGACGCGACGCGCCGGAAACGCTGAAAAGGAGAGGGAAAGACGTCGTCGAGGCGCTGCGCGGCGAGTGGTGCTTCGCGGCGGCGAGAGAGACGCGGAACGAGGGAGGGACGAGCCCGGTGCGAGGATGGAAAGCGATGGAGAATTTTTGGATGCGGTGGCGAACGCTGACGATCGGTGACGGAGGGCTGGGCGATGGGAGCGCGTTGGGAACGAAGGCGAAGAGGACGTACGACATGGTCGAGCGCGCGGAGAGCGATATGCGGTTGCCGAGCGACTGGGAGAGTCGCGTGCCCACGGCGGAGGATATAGCGCAAGATTTACAAACGTTGTTCACAGATCTGTGCGAAAGCGGTGAATTGATGAGTTTCTTGAGCGTCGTGAGGAACGATATCTCGAGCGGGAGGTACAAGGTGCAGGTGAGGGGAGACGGGCGCGTGGCGCGGCAATCGGGCGCGATGACGGATTCGATTGGACTCGAGCCGCACCTCGAGGGATTGGGTCGAAAGCTCAGGGCGGAGGCGACGAGACACCGACAAGAACCGCCGTTAGGTGCTCTAACCGCCGTGCCGGAAAGCTTTTCCTCGCCGCCGAAGCGCGTACACATAGCGGCTCAACGAAAAAAGAACGCGCGAACCGTGGAGTGGGATTCGCAAAACGACCAACCAGACGACAACGACAAAGAAGAAGAAGACAAAGATGAACACGAAGATATCGCGCCCACACAGCAAACCCCTCGCGCAAAGCCACCACCATTAACCAATTTATCTTGGGAAGAGGTCGGATACCGCACGCCACGCGCGAATCTACCCGCCATTTCGCCGGCGCCCAGGGCTGCGCTGAAATCGCCGTCGACGCGCAAGAAGCTTCACGTGAAGGTGAAGTGGACGGACGCCGAAGTCACGTGTTTGCACCTCGGCGTGCAAAAGTACGGCATTGGGAATTGGGCGAAGATTTTGAACGATCCGACGCTCACCAACGGCTTTCACACGTCTCGCACCGGCGTGCATTTGAAGGACAAGTGGCGCACGATACAACGACAAGCGCGTTGACGCACAGATAGATTAGATTGTAAAACCATCGCACCACCGCAGATTTAAACGCATGTCTTTTTTCACCGCCGCCGTGCGCCGCGTCGTCAATCATCGACGTCGCGCTCTCACGCGCGCGTTTTCCGATCACGCGCGCGTCCTCGCCCACGAAGTCCACGGCGCACCGTTCGGTTCAAAAGTCGATGCCGATGCGTCGTCAACCATCTTCATCTTACACGGGCTCATGGGCGCGGGCCGAAACTGGCGCAGTTTTGCGAAACAGTTGCGGCAGCGCCTCGGCGAACAAGATTGGCGCGTGGTTTTGGTGGATCTGCGCGGACACGGCGCGAGCGCGAGCATCGGGCAGGGGACGCCGGCGTGCGGCGTGGTGGAGGCGGCTCGGGACGTCGACGCCCTGGCGAAGATGATCGGGACGGCGCCGAGCGTGGTCGTGGGACACAGCTTGGGAGGGAAAATCGCGCTGGAGTATTCAAAATTGGCGACAACGGCGCCAAAGCAGACGTGGTCCTTGGATTCGGTGCCGGGGAGAGTGGAGGCGGATCCCCACGGCGTCGCGGAGGTGTTGTCGGCGATTCGAGCGCTGCCGAGGCGCATACCCAGCCGCAAGTGGCTCGCGCAGGCGCTACCACAGTTCTCCACTGAGTTGGTGGATTGGATAGGGAGTAATTTGAAAAACGTGTGCGATGGTGGGAGTGAATTAGAGTTAGTTTTCAACCTCGATACCGTCATGCAGCTTTACGATTCATATCAAAAGACAGACAGTTGGCACGCCATCGAGGACGAGGCTTCTGGCATTTACGTCGTGAAGGCGGAAAATAGTACGCGCTGGAGTACGGCATGCGTCGAGAGGTTGAAAAGGTCGCCGGCGAATTTCCAAGTGCTAGCAAATGCTGGTCATTGGGTGCACACCGACAATCCAAACGGGTTGCTCGAGATTCTCACGACGTCCATTCCGAAAAGTAGACAACTATAGCAAGTGCGTTGTGTATTTCTAGAAGCTAGGTATGCTAGGTCAACACGTCTATGGATGCTCGACACGTCGGGCATCGTAATGCATTTCGAAGAGAACAGAGTAAGCACGAGGCGTGGAATATGTGCGAGCAGTCTGTGCGAATCAATTTTTCATTCGTTCGACATTCGTTCAAGCAAATGGCGCACGTAGTACATTCCACGTCTTTGTCAGCGACGTACGCGCGCTTTGCGATCTCTCGTAACGTCGTGTCTCTGCGATCACGCTCGACGTCTTCAGCAGTAGTGTACAAAAGTCGGTCGCTCTCCCAAAGATTCGCTCCGAATTGTCGCGCGTCAGCGGCAAATAGATTCGAATCCGTCGCGGTCAAGTCGGCGCCAAAACGTGGTGTTCCGTCGCGAAAAAGCGCCGAATCGCTCGCATAGAGATGCGCATCGGGATAGAGATTCGAACGATGAGACACTCCGGCGATAATTCCCAATCTACTCGCAATATCTAGCAGAACTTCCGCATCGAGCGCAGCGTAAGTGATCTGGGCTTGCGCGAGTGGTCTGGCATCCCAGTTGCTTCGCTGACAGCGCTTATCGAGCGCGTATCCGAGCGTTTCGGAAACGATGGAAGCCAACGAGTTCATGACATCGCCTTGCAAGTCGATGACGTTGGCGTCCTGAAAACAGCCGGGTAGAGGGCTCGAGGACGACGACGGATATGACTTGCTCGCGACACGAAGTCGTTTCCAGTCTTGCTCTGGGGCAAACGCAATCTTTTTCATACCCGATTCACCGAACACGTCTGCGATGAATGTAGACATCCGCGTCCGTTCGATTCGTAAACAATCGATGACGAATGTTTCGCAATTGTGCACTGGAGAAATTTGGAGCGTTGAAATCGGTCGCGGATCACGCCATTCGCAATCAAATGCGAAGGCGTCACAATGTGGCGACGCAAGAACTTCTTTGATTCGCTCTAATCCGCACTCGTCTTCCACGACGATGATTCTCTTCTTCGGCACCAGGAGGGGAAGTTCAGAAGAAATTGTCATACTTTGAAGGTTTGCGTCGACGTCGAGAAACTCGTCCGGCGCGCGAAGATCAAATGTTTCGCGCAACGTTTCGCGCGTCAAAGCGTACGCCTTTGCCTCCAACCAGTCGCCTCGATCCATTAGATCGTCCAAAACTGATATTTCCATGCACTCCACGATCGCATTGCTGGCAATCGTCGTGATGTCGTTTTCCCACGTGTCCACCAAACGTCGCGCCACTTTTGATACGGTCTTTGAATCCAATGTGGCAATGGCTTCGTCCAATCCCGCGAAAATTGGTTGCCTCCACGACTCGACGCGTCCTCCAAGATCAGCTAAACTTACCGCTGTATGTGCGACTGAGGTGGGATCGCTCGCATCGATGGCGCTGCACATGCGTTGCGCAAAATCCGTGACGCTCTCAAGCGCTCGAGACGTTGTCGTCATCGTCTTGGCGTCTGTTATTTCGAGAAGCGCCGCGATATCATTCAACTCACGGCAGTTGATCTCTTCGCACGCACGCACGATGGCAGATACAATTTGATCTTCCGTAAACATCATCTCGCGATCCTTCATCGTCGTGACGAATGTTGAAACCGATCCGCAAATGTCAAACATTTGTCGCGACGTCACTGAACTCCACGCGCCGTTGTCCATCGCGCTCGCGACGGCGGAGGCTAAAATCCTACACGCAGTTCTACGCGCCTTCTCTTCGCGAACGCGCACACGATCGGATATTCCACAGTCACGGAGTCGCACACCCACCAAAGCTCGCAATATCGATAAATTGCCATCGTCGTCGGCGACGCCCGCGAGTGTCTCCGCGGCGCGCGAAGAAACATCCGGCTTCTCCCCGCTCACCGCAATGGCTGTCTCAGCACGCAATATCTTCGCCACTAACTCAACCATGGCGTCACTTTCGACGTCTTTCGACAATCTTTGGTCCCGCAACAACGTCCCAAACTCCTCCCACGCCGTCTCCGCGTCTTTTTCTCGCTTCTGCTTCGCCGCCGCTTTTCGCTCCAGCGAACGATCAATGCCGTCGGGATTATCCCACGACACTCCTTTATTCAATCGACTAAAATTGCCTCGACGAGATTCCCTCGTCGACACCCCCCGAGCCGGTTCGTTCGCCACCTCATCCGGAAAAAATCGCTCATCCAGGTCGCCGTACTTTAAGCCGTCCGAGTGCGACGCTCGAAAATTCCACCACGTCGTCTCTCGCCGCTCGGCTTCCTCGATCGCCTCGATCGTCGCCCTTTCGCAGTGCGACAGCGCTAACGATCGCACGCTTTGTCCCTTATTATTCACTATTTTCACCTTTGCCCCGCGCTGCAGCAGGTACAGCACGACGTCGTCGCGACATCGCGTCGTCGCGTAAAACACCGCCGTCTTTCCGTAGTTGTGTCGCCCCGTGCTGATCTGATCGATCGCCCCTCCCCTCTCCAGCACGCACTTCACCACGTCGAGCGACCCTCGCCACGCCGCGAGGTGCAGCGGCGCCTTCCCGGACCTCGCCGCGCGTCGCGCGAGCAATTCGTCGTCGCCCTCGGGTCGCGCGTCGAGCCACTCGCGCAGACCGTCGACGTCGTCGGCCACGAGCAGGCGCTGCGGCACGCACGCCTCGGCGCGTCGCGCGCGGGCGACGATGGGCATGCGCGCGCGCGCGGTCGCGAGGCGCGACGACGACGGCGCGCGCGCGCGCATGCGTGTGACGACGTCGCGAGCACAGACGGCGAAACAATTGGATTCGCCGAGGACGCACACGTCGTCGCGCGCGCATGAGCTCGACGCGCGAGGTGCGCGAGCTGCTCGAGCGCGCGTTCGCGCCGTGCGCGGAGCTGGACGTCGTGGACGTGAGCGGGGAGTGCGGGAGCGCGTTCGAAGTGCGCGTGGTGAGCGAATCGTTTCGAGACAAGAGTCGGATTGAGAGTCATCGCGCGATTCACGACGCGCTGGGGAGCGTGATGGGAAAGATACACGCGCTGAGCGTGAAAGTGGCCAAGGCGCCGTGAACGAGGCGCGACGTAGGGGCGCAGAGGATCGTGATGGACCGTTGTTATGGAATGAATGTTGGCTACGAATCAACGCACGGCGAGAAATTTCTCGAGTTTGGCCACCATCACGGGAGGCCAACGACGTATGCGCGTGACGTAATCGATATCGCGATATTTGGCGCAACCACTCTCGCGCGAACACGCTCGTTCCCACGCATCTTCGGCGTCTTCGAAGCGGGCCGCTGAATAATATAAAGCGGCGCACGCCGCGCGCACGTCGGCGCTGTTCGGCGCGCGGCGGACGAGAGATTCGAGCTGTTTCAGCGCTTTATCTTCGTTTCCAAGCTGAGCTTCGGCGAGGGCAAGGTTGGAGAAGGCGTAAATAGCGCCGTCCAGGCGTTGCGTCGTCGAGGCGCCGACTTTGAAGCCGCGCGCGCCTTGGAAAAGATTCGCCGCGCTTTCGTAGTCATCCTTTGCCTTGTCCCAATTTCCGAGCGAGCCGTGGACGTTACCTCTAGAGTTCAAAACGTACGGATCCGGCGCGAATCCCGAGACTTCACACAACCGCAACACCTCGTCATAGTCGCGCAGGGCGTCCCGGAAGCGGTACACTCCCTCCAGAGCTAACGCCCTTCCCGCGAGAACGCGCGCCGAAGCGCTCGCATCGCCTTCGCACATCGCCACGGCCTCATCGTACGCTTTCAACGCATCGTCAAACTGTTTCGCGTCCACGCTCACCGTGGCCTTGGCCTCGATCCACCGCAGCTCGTTCGGCTCGGCTCGGCGCAGGGCGTCCAGCGCGTCGAGAGCGCGGCTAAAGTCTTGCACGTCGTACGCCTCTACCAACGCGCGCTGTAATTCGTCGATGCTCTCAGATGCAAACGCGCGGGAGTTTGCGCGCAACGAGCAACAGAACGCGCCGATGACGGCGCTTCGGCGCGTCGTCGTCGTCCCGGAAGTGCTCGGGACGTCATCGGTCGGTGCTTTGAACCGTCGCGTTTGGTTTTGTCCACGTTCGGGGCGCGCGTCGGCGCGAACGCAGCGCGAAGACGACGCGATGATCGGTGTCGCGCTATACGAAGCGCGCATGGCGCGTGGGACGTCGTGAATGCGAGTTTGATTGACTCGCCGGCGCGCAATGGCGCGACGGCAGTTCTGCTTACAACGTTTTCCGGCCTACAAGCGCATCTCGTGAATCTCGCAATTCTTCATGCTTCGCTCTGACTTGGAAAACTCCTTGAAGAATGTGGAGTGTCCGAAGACCACAAACGTTTCCTCCGGTCGCTTGAGGAGCCAGTCGCGGAAACGCGCGACGCGGCGCTTGAAGTTCGTCTGCGGCTCGAGAGACTTGAACTGTTCTGACTGTGCGTCGTTGGGCCTATGTTCGCAGCCCTCCCACCACCAGCGATCTTCAGGGATTCTAGATAGTGCTAATTCTAATTCCGGAAATTCCGCCTCAAGGCAGCGTCTGGGACGACCGACGTCTCCCGAGCAGCTGAGTTTCTCAGTCAATTCTTCGCGAATCATGAGTCGGCTTGTCCACTCTTCAAATTCCCGCTCGGGGTTGAAAGCCTTCTTTGACGAAGTACTCAACGGTGTATTTAAGTCGTCGACATTCTCGTCCGGTGAGGCATCGTCCGCGACGTTCGCTCCGCCGCGCTGAGCCTTGTTCAGTTCCGCCGCTTTCGCCTCGAGCGCCGCCTTGCGTCCGATGATGCACGTCTCTATCGCCCTCGTCAAAGGTGACGTGATCCAAAGCGCATTTTTCGGCATCTTCGAAAGAGCCATGCCTAAAGCCTTCGCTTGCTTCCTTCCCAGCTCGGTCAGCGCGGCGTCGAACATCTTTGGCTCGTCCCAGGACCCCGGGCCCGAATTCGCGGCGTTCCACGTACTCTGGCCGTGACGAACCAAGTGCACCTTCTTCTGACCCGTGCGAAAGATTGGATATAACTTGAGCTGCCGATCCTTTTCCGCCTGAACGCGTGCTGCTGCAGCATCCCTCTTACACTCATCATCGCGAATCTTCTCCGCCCTCGCTCTCGCCGTCCGATCTTCGTCGCTATCGCACTGCGAAAATTCGCGCGCCGGCGATATGACGTACTGCGACCCTCCGTACTCTCCCGGCGACATCCCTCCCCACTCACTCCTCGGCGTGTCTTCCTCGAACCCCGGCGTTTCATTCCCGTCGCCATCGTCATCATCCACAATCCCTCGCTTCCCTCCTGACGCGCGCGCCGAACTCGAATCCCGCCGCGTCCGCCGCCGGCGTTCCCTCCCAATCGACCCCCCCGCGCTCCCACCCGCGACGTCCACGCTCTTACACGCGCTCATAGACCGACGTTTCGCGATGTTGAACCCTCCCAGCCCGACATCGTCGCTCTCTACTCTCGGCGTTTGCATCGGCGTCGTCTTCAGGTCTCCCATCGTCCCCAACGGCCCGAGTTCGCTCCGTCGTCGTTTCCGTCCCGTCGTCCACGTTCTTCCGTTCGCGCTCGCCGTGCGCAGCGCACGACCGTGATGCGCCGCGCGCGCCTGCGTCACCGCGGGCGTCACGGCGTCGTCACGGAACCCATCGTCGTCGTCATCCGTTCGCACGACAGCCGAGACGTGCGCATCATCTTTCGACGTTTCCACGCCCGCGCGAGCGTCAACGGGCGCGCGCGCGGACGACATCGACGCGAGCGATCCCCACGCGCGCGACGACTGCGCCCGCGCGCGTTCACGCGCTCGATGCGCGCGCGCGCGAGCTCCCGAACGTCTCGTTTTGACGTGTTTGAAATTCAAATCGCGTCGACGCGTCAATACGCGACGTCGCGATCGCGATCGCGGCGCTCTTCGCGCGCGCGATGGCGACGAAGTCGTTGGTGATGACGACGCGCGATGATCGCGCGCTGACGCGGTCGACGCGCGACGCGGAGACGATCGCGACGCTGCAGCGAGAGCTCAGCTCGAGTGAAATAGAACGCGCGACGACGGCGCGCGCGATGGCGGCGCACGAAGAGCGCGCGCGAGAGCTCGAACGCGCGTTAACGCGCGCCGAAGACGCGCTGGAGGAAGCGACGAGCGAGATGGAGACGAAGGAGCGAACGCGGAGGGACGGCGCCGAACGCCTGGCGCGACGATACGAGGCGTTGGCGCGGCGAGTGGAGGAGACCGAACGCGCGGCGAGGCGCGAGCGAGAGGAGTGCGTGATGTATAAAACGGAATGTGAGAGCCTCAGACAGGCACTGGAGGCTTCGACGCGGGAATTAGGGGCGATGCAGGTGGACGCCGCGCGCGGGAAATCGGCGGCGAGCGAGGCAAAGAATTTTAAAAGAGAGATTGACAGAGCGCGACGAGAGAAAGACGCGGCGATGAGCGCAATTAGAGCCGAGTTGGCGGATGCGCGGCGGCGGGCAACGTCGTTGGAGGCATCGAGCACGGAGGTTAAAAGGATATTGGGCGACGCGTTGGGGGAGGAGTTGGGCGAGCGCGACGCCGCGACGGTGGCGGCGAGACGCGTGGCCGACGCGATGCGCGACGCCAAGGCGCGATTGCAAGCGCTCGAACGCGTTCAACACGCGAATAGTGCAGATGGTGCGAGCACGCTCAGAAAATCGACTTCTTCGGCGATGGAAGACGACGTCGCACTCGTCGCCGAGACGGAGGCCGCGCTCGAAGAGGCCCTCGGCACCGCGCGACGATGGAAGTCAGCGGCCGAGAAAGAGCGCACTTCGCGAGAACGCATCGAAAATGAGCTCGACGACTGTCGCTCGTCCCTCGCGCGCGCGATCGAGGAAAGGTCTCGAGCCGAATCGTACGAGCGCGAGCTCGAAGCCGTCGTCGAGCGACTCGGCGATAGAATTCGCGCCCTGGAATCCGCGTCGCCCGCCGTGCGCCGCGACAACGTCGACACCGACACCGACACCGACACCGACGCCTAGCCAAGCCACCCGGACCGCGCCCGCGTAGCCGCTTTCCCGCTTTCTGATTAATCTGACGACAACATGCCCGCACACTCGGGTGTAGACATATCGGGTTTCCGTCGAAACCGTCCGGTGATCTATGAAAAACGACCTCGAATACGCAACACATCGCTGAGATTTCCCAAACCACGCGTTCACTGATTGCCAGCGCCGAGACGTCCCCTCGACCGCGCCCTCGGGGTGCGGCGCGACATCGCGACGTCGGGCGCGTCGACGACGCCCCCGACGCGATGCAGACGACCGCGATCCCGTCGCGAACCGCGGCGCGCGCGCGCGGGTGGACGAGAGCGCGAGAGGGCGCGCGCAACGCGACCATCGTGCGCGCTAACCCACCCGGAAGTGCGCGACGCGAAGGCGTCGCGCGACGCGGCGACGACGCGCGAACGCGCGCGATCGCGGTGGATGAAAGAAAGTCATCATCATCGACGGACGCCGTTCGCGAGTGCGCCGTGGGGGACGCGCTGCGGGTGCGATTGCCCGGGGAGACTCGAGCGAGTTATCTAGAGGTGGAGGCGACGAGCGCGAACCGCGCGCGCGGAGCGTTTCGAGGCGTCGATGCGGTGCTCGAGGTGTGCGAAGAGACGAATAGAGTGTTGTTGAGTGAAATTGTCGATGGGAACTTTGGAAAGGATGGGAAGAGGAAGTCAACGCGATTGTTGCGGGAAAGGTTTACGCGCTCGTACGACGGTTTGACGACGACGCTGGAGACGCTGCGAAGGTCGGGAGAATATCCGGCGCCTGGGTTTTCGGGCGCGATCGAGTGCGAAGAGGTGTCGAGACTTTGTAGTTTGGAAGAGTTACGCGCGCGAGTTTCGGAAGATGCGAGCTTTTGGGCCGACGGAAGTCCGAAAGATTTCCAAGGCTTGTCCGCGGACGAGCACGCAACGCTCAACGCCGGGGAGATTTTGGCGTTTCAGTGTGGATGCAGACCGATGTGCATGGTGCAGCTGTGGACCGGTTGGGAAGACGATTTGGGTCGACGACAAAGCATTGACATGCCTTTTGTCGCCCGATTGCTGAAGGAAATCACCGAAGACGATGAAATTGGTGTCATCACCGTCGCGCCTCCAGGGGCATCAGAAAAGCTCGGAATCACCGCGCTGTTGTATCCTCGAAAGTCGCCGTATAAAGAGCGCGCGAAGCTGCTCGCCTCTTTCGGCGCCCAAGCAGCCATCGTGGCGGGTTCAGCGTACTATCAAACGCTGATAGGACGGTGCCTCGGGTACAAGGAGGAGAACATCAATGCGCACGTGCAGCAATACAACAAGGGCGTCGGCGTCTCGAAGCAAATCAGCGACTTGGTCGAAGAAGAATTGGCCGGGCTTAGCGCAGTTCCCGCGTCAAAACGGTGGAGAGATGGGTTCGCGGTCGCTACGGTGTCGAACGACAAGTCGCGAAGTCGAAGGAAAAAGAAGTCCAATCGAGCGTCCTCAAACTTGGAGGACGTGGAAATGATGTTTGGCCGACGCGGGCGCGCAAAGTAGTATGACTGTAAAAAACAATGAAACAATTTTTTATTAATCCTATGAGAGCGTGCCTATTGCTTCGAAGTCATTCAGCATGTTACGCGAATGCACGGCTTCGAAGATTTTCGTACCGTCGCCTCCGCCGTATCGCAAAATTGCGTCGGCGCCGGCGGGATGGTCATCCAAGAAATCGGTAAAGTCGTAAACACGGCCGTACAAAGCCACCCAGCAGTCATCCGCGGAGGCGTGTTTAGCGAGTTCCTCATGCGTGATAATGCGATCTCGTTTCGGTATCTTCAGTTTCGGTACCTCCGTCGCGGCAGATGGCGCATCCGTGTTTGAGACAATGTTCACGTTCGTGCCGACGAGCCGCCCGAACACCGCGCACTCAGTGAGCGCATTTCCACCTAGACGATTCTTGCCGTGCACACCACCGATGATTTCCCCAGCGGCAAATAATCCAGCGACGAGCGTTCCATCAGCTCGCACGACTCGTCCATAGCTATCAACCTTGACACCACCCATGGTGTAATGTACCACTGGCGTGACTCGCCCGGCGTAAAACGGCCCAGAAACTTTGAAAGGCGCGTTAGCAAAGTATGTCTTGTTGAATTCATCGAGACCCGCATTGGCTTGGTCGTTGTACTGCTCCAACGTCGCACGAAGCTGAGACTCCGTCGTGTTTCCACGGACGGACATCCACTTCGTCAAATCCGCGAGTGTGTCGAACTTGGTCATCAGGTTCTTCTTCACGTAAAGCGGCACATGCTTGTTCGCTTCGCTCGCGCCTTTTTCATCAAGCAGTAACACGAAGTCGAGCTTTTCTGCGTCTTCTTCTTGCATGCGAGCGCTGACGTAATCACGCGTGCCAAGCTCGTTGGCAAATCGTTTACCCGAACGATTCAATAGAATACCACCCGCACCTCGGAGTAATTCTGCGGCAAGCGTTTTCGTGTCGGCGCCCTCGTCTTCAGGATTGATGAAGCCCGTGGGATGTACTTGAACGCGTTGCATGTCAACGGCACCAGCGCCTAATCCAAAAGCGAGCTTGTGTCCATCACCGGTCGTGCCTTTCGTGTTTGTCGTGGCGAACTTTGTGAGCTGAGGCGCGTACTTGCTCAGTAATGCGTCTTCTCCTTGCTTGTCATTCGAGTATCCCCCGGTGGCGAGCAGCACGTGGCGTGCTCTGACTTCGCCGCCTACATTACTACCATTCGAACCATCGGATGGCGTCCAACGCACGCCATTGATCGCGCCATCTTCAGCAGTGATTATTTCACTCACCCTAGCCTTTTTCACCACTTTAAATCGCCCAGATTGAATGTAGTCTTCGCATTTCCCTTTGAGTGCGAAAACGAGAGACGATCCCGCCATACCTTCGTTCGGTCTGTACGTACGAGCGTAGCTGTGCCCTCCAAGCCTCGAAAGTAGGCTTAAATCGGCGCCAACGCGTCGACGAAGCCATTCAATCGTGGCACCAGCCTGGCTAGTGAGCGTCGGGATATGTTCGACGGTTTCGGGATCGAGATTTTCGCGACCGTTGCCGTTTCCGTAGGAGGATTTTTCGCAGTCGTCTGAATACGCTTCGACGCTGTCGGGATTATCTTCAAACGAAGTCTTGATCACTCCGTTGATCCCCGAAGACGCCCACTGAGAATTACCACCAACATATGCCTCTTTCTCTACCAACGTCACCCTACCGCCACGATCGAGCACGGTGAGTGAAGCCGTCAAGCCCGCTAAACCGCCGCCGACGACGACCAAGTCAACCGGGGGGTCATCTTCAATGCCGCCTTTGGGTAGGGGTACGCCGAGTGCGCGAAGCGCGTGTTCGATGAATCTCCACGGCATGCTCTCAGCGTAGTACTTTGCTAAGACGACAACTTTTGGATTATCCTCGAGCATTGCGCTCACGATGGCTGCCTCTGATTCTGGCGTCAACGCGCCAGATTTCACGTACGTCGCGGTAGCTGCAATCGCCGCCTCCAGTGGGCTCTGCTCCACCTTTTGACCGCCTTCAGTTTCGCGCAGATGTAAACCAACGCTTTCCAAATCTACTGAGCTCTTCAACGCGTCCTGCCTCGCCGCATTCATGAGTTCGGGCACTTTGCGAATGGCGTGACTAAACTTTGCAATGGTGTTCACAAGAGCCACCACCTCTTGCTTGTTCAAAGAAGACTCCAAGAGATCTTCGGGCAAGAGCAAGACTTTCAACGCCGAACCAAGACCCAAGAGTTGAAGTTTACCGTGAAGCTTGCACTTTTGACACGAAATGCAGTCCATGACTTCGCTAATGTTCAAGAAGATGTCTTTGAACTGGCTCTTCAGCGACACCGGCGCGAGAAGCTCTTCTCCCACTCCGCTGATCATTCCCGAGTTCGCACTCAACGTCGACTGCACATCGCGAAAAAGAGACTTTTCATCGAAAGCACCGAAGACATCGCGACAAGACGACAAAATGTGGCTTTCCAGCAAGCGACTCATCAAAGCGTGCGTTCGCTCGTCCTCTTCGGCGTCTTGACCGATGCGAACGTCCATCTTCGACAGCGCCGGGGCCGCCTTACGAAGCGCTCTCAAGAGGACGACGAAAGAAAAGTGCAAGTTTTTCAGACGTTCTGGGTGCTTGGCGAATATTTCCACGAACTTTTTGGGATCGCTTCCCCACTCCGTTTCCCCGAGCGCGCGTTTCGGAGGCTTGGAGTGAAGCGCGATGTGGATGTTGATGCTCGAATGCATGCCGGACAAAAGGCGATACAGCACCCGCTCTTCGTAGCACATTTCATCCACGCTCGACGCCGACTTTAAGCAATTCTCTTCGTAAATGGCCCGCCAAACGTGCGATCCGTTGTATCCAGTCCATCGCTCTGGATTCAGCTGCAAGTTTACGTACTCTGTTTGCTCCTCGGGCGCAAACTTGTGGCACATGTCCGTCCAAAACGTCGGCAAATCCTCATCCGAGCATTCCGTTTCCGGGACGTCGATGGACGTCAACGCCTCCGCCTCGGGCGTACTGATGGTTCGATCAACGCTATCCGTCACCGGGCTCCGCAGCGTCGGTTCCGAGCCATCCTTATGTTCCAAATCTAGCGAGCACATCGTCTTCGGCGGCGACGCCGACGACGACGACGCGAACGGGGCGGAAGAAAAACCACCACCGCCGTGACCACCGTCACCGAACGCCGCGGTCGCACCGGACGGCGCCTCGCACGACGGCTCCGTCTCCGTCTTCGTTTCCGCGCCTTCCGTCGCCTTCCAAAACTTACACGTCCGTTTCAAATCCACTTGAAACAACCTAAAATACGTCGTATTCGTCAACTCACTGAGAATAGAGTGTAACTGCGCCTCGTTCGCGCCCTCGACGTCCTCCACGTCGCACGACGCGTCCCCGACCGCGCCTCGCACCGCGTCGCGCGAGCGCGTCTCGCCTTCGCCTTCCCCTTCGCCCGTCGCCACCCCCGCGCCCCGCGCGCCGACGCTCGACGCCACCGCGACGACCGCGATCGCGCCCACGAGCACCATCCACCATCGTCCGCGTCGTTCGCGTCCGCGTCCGCGCGTCCGCGTCGTCGCCATCGTCGCGAACCAATCAATCAATCCGTCGCGCGGTCGAACCGAACCGCGCCGAACCGCGCCGAACCGCGCCGAACCGCGCCGAACCGCGCCGAACCGATCCGCGACGCCCGCCCGCCCCCTCGCCCGCGCCCCCCCGCGCGCGCGTCGCTCGCGTCGCGCGATGCCGCCGCGATCGGTCGCCCGCGCCGTCGCCATCGCGCATGCGTCGATCGCGCGTTCGCGTCGATCGACGATCGACCGATCGCCCGTTCGACGCGCGATCGGTCGAACGGCCCCCGGGGGCGAAACACAGCACCGAGGGCGGCCCCGACACACCGCGAGATTACGAAACCACGCGAGATGACGTATTTAACATTCACTTTACAGGAGATGGTATTTTTCGCGACGCGCCGATCTCGACGCGCGGTCGCCCGACGTCGTGTCGGTCGACTTTTCGCGCCGCGCGACGACGGCGGCGACGACGCCGCGCGACATCCGACGACGCCGCGCGACGCGACGCGACGCGAAAAGTCGACGCTCGACGCTCGACGCTCGACGCGCGCGTCGCGACGCGTCGACGCGTTCGGCGCGCGATCGGCGGCTCGGATCGGAGTTCGTTGGGCGCCGCCGCCGATCGACGATCGCGCGGGCGCGACGCGGATTCGAGGGCGCGCGCGACGCGCGGCGACGAGCGATCGACGACGATCGTCGACGATGGGGAGGGGGACGGGGAGCGACGCGACGGCGCGGGCGGCGGAGGCGAGGACGAGGGCGCGGGACGACGACGCGAGGGCGGACGCGCGGGGCGACGCGAACGCGAACGCGAACGCGAACGCGAACGCGAACGCGAACGCGAACGCGGCGAGACCGCCGTATGCGGCGATGACGGTGTATCCGGCGGTGTACGGGGCGTACGATGCGATGCGAGCGATGTCGCCGATGACGTACGACGCGTACGCGGGCGCGGCGCGCGCGGTGGCGGTGCCGGGGGATTCGTTTTCGAGACAGATTCAGGAGCGGGCGTACGCGAGCGCGTTTACGTTTACGCGGCAGTGGAATTATTTGCAACACGCGGCGGCGGCGCAGCACGCGGCGTTCGCGTCGGGGAGTCGTGGGGGTGGAACGATGATGGATCTTCTCGCCGCCACCGGTTCGGCGGCGGCTGAGCGCGATATCGGCGTCGAGCGCGAGGTGGAGCTGAGCAAGCGACAGCGGTTGGTGTGGACGCCGCAACTGCACGCGCAATTCATCGCGGCGGTGCAAAAGCTCGGGGTTAAGACGGCGGTGCCGAAGGCGATTATGAAAATAATGAATGTCAGAGGGTTGACGCGTGAAAACGTCGCTTCGCATTTGCAGAAGTATCGTCTGACGCTCAAACGAGCGCAGGATAGCTCTGAATCGACCCGGGCGTCGGGAGACGCGACAGACGCGAAGAGAAGCGACGTCCGCGCGGGACGTAAGAGGAAAGATCGCGAAGAAAAAGGTAAAACCAACAGTGGAAGCGGCCAGGGAAGCGGCCAGGGAAGTGACGGTGGAAGTGCCGAGCATAGCGCGAGTGAAAACCTCGAGAATCGCGCCAAGCGAATTTCTTCCAGCGAAGAAGAAGAGACGCGACAAATTACGCTCGCCGTCGACCACAACGACGAATAATTAGCGCAGCACGCGCTTGTATGTAGACTACGCCGACGCTCGATGATTCACAGGGCGCGCAAGAACGCCGAAATCGTCGACATCACCCTCCAATTTTGTTGCTACGCCGACGCTCGATGATTCACAGGGCGCGCAAGAACGCCGAAATCGTCGACATCACCCTCCAATTTTGTTGTAAACAAGAGACAAGCACAATTTCTATGCACACGATGCAATGTCTGAACTACAATTTCTAAACTCTACGCGACGGATCGATAGATTCACACTTTGTTTTGCTCCTCCTCGAGAAAGTAAATCACGGGTTTGAGCTCGAACGGAAGGGGAGAAGTATCGTCGTACGCGGGCAGATCAACTGGACGTTGCGACGGCGGTAGCGACGCGTACGCCGACGCCTTGGTTCGCTTCGTGTACTCGTCTCGCAACTCCTTGACGGTTTTCAGCGCGTAAAGCAGCATCGCGTACGCTCGAGGCGGCGACTCGGGCGAGCGAGATGAACGCTTGAGCTTGGACAAAATCACTCGAAAGCAAGCCTCCATGCGATCCCACGCCTCGGTGAGCTCGGCGATTTTTCTCGTCCAATACGTATCGTGCCACGCCGCGTGTGCTTCGCCTTGCAGGTGAAACATTCTAATCCATTGAAATTCAACCTCGCGATGGACGTCGGCTAAGAACTGTATCTGTTTCGCATCCAAAGGTTTATTCTCGCGCTCTAAGTCTGGTACAATTGCGAGCGCATCGATACACCGCCTTTTGATGTACTGGAACGTATCCTTGGCCACCACGGCGACTCGATGTGTCGAAGAATATCTCGCGCTCGAGCCGGTGAGCACGGCGTGATGGTGAGTGGCGTTGAACTCACCACACATGTAATACGTCGCTTTATCCTCCAAAGGCACGCAAAGCACCTCGCACTCCGCGTTCAACGCCCTCAGCGCCACTCGCCAGTCTTTTCTCTCTGGCGCCTCGTATGTGTGATACACCGCCACGGTGGAGTTTTCTCGCAACGACGAATCGCTGTGCCAACTCACCGACGTCGTCCCGAGATCGAACTTCTCCTCATTCCGTAGCTCTATTTCGCTCTCACCCTCTGTTTCCATGTAATTAATCAGCGTCACGTTGTATTCGCACTCACTCTCCGCGAACGCTCCGCCGAGCTTTTCGCATCGCTCTCGCGCGCTCCTCGTCAGCGTCTCGTTCAACCGTCTCACCATTTCGTACGCCTCCCGTCCGCGCCACGGTTGCGCAAACAGGCGTAACTTCTGATAATGATACGTCATTCCGTCCTCACCGAGCAGGCAGCGCCGCACGTACGTCGTGGACACTTTATTTCCGGCGGAAACGACGTCGTGCGTGAATTCGCCTCGGCTGCGCATGTCGTCGAACGCGCGTTCGACGTCGTCGTGAAGCGACGCGGGAAGCACCGAGGGCGCGTCCACGACGAAACCGCGGTAGTGCGCTCGATGGACGCGCGCGAACGGTTCGCCGTCCTCGGGTTCGAGCACGGAGGATGACGGCGACATGACGCGAGGGACAGTGACGGCGGCGGTTGTGTCGCGCTTTTCGCTCTGAGCAGTCGTTCGCGAACGCGCGCGAGCGGCGAAGTCATGAAGCGCGTGAAAGTGCGTGAAAGAGTTTAAATTACACGATTCTAAATGCGGTTAAGTTGCTTATTCATTTCTCGTCCAAGATCGACGGGCGATTGAAAGACTTCGGTTTCGCGGTTTGCTCACATGGCGGCGAAGAGCGTGGCGCCGAGTCGGGCGACGCCCATGGTGAAGTGCTTCGTGAACTCGGCAGCCTTGAAGGCGGCGGCGTGCTTACGCATCATGTAAAGGTTCATCAAGTTGTCCACGGCGTGGAACTTGGCCACGGTGCCGAGAGATTCCTCGGGAAGGATGGTGAACATCTTCATTGTGCCCATCCAGCGAAGAAAGCCGATGGTGGCGGTCCAGTGGATTGCGATATAATCGGTGGCTTTGATCTTGGACGAGAACCAGCCCGCGACGGTGGCGTCGCCGAAGTGAAGCATGAGCATGTAGTACAACTCCATAAGCAAAGAGGCGGCGATGATCTTTTGCTTGACAGTCTTGGAATCCGTGATAAAGTTGCGCATCGGAGTAAGACGCGTCGTACCGCGTTGCGACTCGGCGAGCAAGATAAACGTGAGCAAGCCCACCTTGGATCCCATCGCGAGCTCCTTGGTCACTTGAAGACCACCGATGCGCGACTTGGCGCCGTGGCACGACATAACGGTGATGCGAGAGAAGCATCCGATCATCTGCGCGAATGTGAATCGGTGCAGCGTCGGCTCGGATTGCGTCCTCGCGACGTACACGAGGGCGACCATGGACGTTAAGAGCATGATTCCGGTCGCGTGCATCATAAAGTCAGAGATAACGGTGCTCTTAAGACCGTAGTACTTCATCATCGGCTGCGCGAACGCTGTGGCATTTAAAATCGCGTATACTCCGTCAGTTCACATCGCGCATCGGTAATTCAGTCAATTCTCCGAACGCATTCGCGCGGTCCGTCGACGCACTCGGAAGTTCGGGCATGAACTGCAGCCCGTAGCCGAAGCCCGTGACGGCGGTGAATAACAGGGCGTTTTTTTGTGAAATCATAGTGGCCATCGCGCGAGTTCGTGAGCGTTTGACGCGCAAAGTTGTGAAGAGTTCGTAATTCGTTTCTCCCGCCAAAAACGTCGCTTCGATCGAATCTGAGCGCGGGGGGGGATGGATCTGCGCGAACCCAGAGGGCGAGCGAAGAGGGAGAAGAGAGAGGTTGCCTTGGCGCTGGCGCTGGTGGTAAATGAAATAGTTTACAATGTTGTGGTGATGGGTGGTGTGTGAAACGGTAAGAGCCGGTCGAGCGCGTTTACTCGACGGCGCAACCGTCGGCGTCTTTCCCGTCGATAACGTTGCGCCACCGGCGATAATGTAAACCGAGCTTATCATAAGCTACGGGATGGGCCCAAACTCGGGCACCACGCTGCATGCGGTCTTGTTGACCCGTGACTAGACGTAAATCCTCGCCGAGAACTTGGTTCGCCATCTCGGTCCAGATGTATTCGATGCCCGGGACGTATTGGGCCCACGAGGCAAAATCGAGGGACATACGGTAGAGCAAACGCGTGTGACCTGGAGTGCTAGGCAAGCACACGTGGAGCTGATGCAAGTGCTTCTCGCACTCCAACGCGCTGACACCTTCCTTAAACTGCGCACCCTTACCCACTGCGCCCGCTTGCGCCAAGCCAATGTGGCTGTCGACCATGCACGGCGCCAAAAACTTCATGTCGATGGGGTACGGTTTCCAGCTCCCTTCGCTGCGACCGTTGGCGAGAAAGTTACCCATATCGTGCCACCCGTCGCCGTCTTTTCTTAATTTGCGAGACGCAAACTTGACCATGTTTGGCACGCCCCAACCCTTGGCAAAGGTGCCGGTGTGCGTAAACGGCGCGTGCGCCAAATCGAGCAAGTTCTCCATCAACAACCCGTGTTCGACGGGAACGTCCTCGATGATGAGTTCTGCGTGAATGGTGTACCCTTCTGGCGCCGCAAAGTGCGACGGAAGCTCCTCCGTGGGTCCACAATTCATCGAAGGCCACACCATGACGAGCCCGTCCCTCGTCCCCGTCGCCAGCATCGTACGCGGACTCTTCTTACTCTCGCATTCGTACTGCCCTTCCGCAACCTTGCGCACCACCCACGTCTCATCTAGCAAAACAACCTCGACTTCTTCGTCGATTTCCTTAAACTTGCTCTCAAACATCACCGGATACCAAAACTCCCGAATCTTACTCTCCTCCCGCGGCGTCTCCAACGAGCTCTCGTCGCAAAACACCCGACGCATCCCCGGTCGCACCTTTCGACTCACCGCCGCCGTGCTCGTCGCGACGCTCTCCACTTCCGTCTTCACCACGAATCTCTCATCCGCGACGACGCGCGTATCGTTCGAATCCGTCACCGCTCGCGTCCGCGTCGTCCTCGCCGTCGATCGCGTCCCAACCTTCCCGTCGTCTCTCCCTCGCCCGACCCTCTCTCTTCGCGCCCTTTCTCCCGCGCGCGCGCCCGTCGACGTCGGCGCTCGCATCGCGCGCATCTTCACCGTCCCTCGTCCCCGTTCGCTCGTCCGCGCGCGTCGCACGACGCGAATGCGTTCGCTCGATTCGTTTGGATACGCTATCCACGATCGCGACGCGCGCGACGCGAAACGCGCGCGCGCGTCGCGTCGTCGCGCGTCGCGCGTCGGCTATCCCGAGCGGAGGCGTCTTCGGGCGACCGCGCGTCGACCGGGCGCGCGCGCGGGCGTGCGCGACGGCGTGTGACGCGGCGCGCGCGCGCGTATCCCGGTCGGCGCGCGGCGCTGGCGCCGCGCGAGGTGCGATTTCGTGCATTTTTGGATTTTTGATTTCGCATCCGTCCGTCTGCGCTACGCCGCGGTCGACGACGAGGAATAATTAATCGCGCTGTCGCCGACGGCGTAATCGCCGCGAAGATCAGTCGGGGCGATCGAACCGTCGCGAGGGGGCACGGTCAGGTCGACGCATCGAACCTGCCCGAGCTCGAACGGGTAGTCGAGGTGGTGGCGGGAGAGGTCGGCGCCGTTCAACGCGGCGGCGAAGACGCTGAGGGTGTCCTGATGGGAGACGATGATGATGTCTTCGCCGTAATACGTGGCTTCGAGACGCGTGAACGCCTCGAGGGCGCGTCGATAAATGTCTAAGCACGACTCCACGCTCGCCGACGGTTGCAACGAACTCGGCACCGGAGGCGGCGTCGAGGAGGGGTCGTCGAAATCGTTCTTCCAAACGTCAACCCACGCCTCTTGCGAGCCGAAATCCAACGCACCCATCTTTCTCGGATCTAATAACCCGCTAAACTCGGTGCGCATCTGCGAAAACAACAGCCCGATCTCTTCCCTGAGCACCAACGCGCTTTGAAACGACCGTTGAAAATTCGACGTGTACAACCACGCCGGCGCGCCGTCGAAATCCCGTAAAATAGTCTTCGCCGCCTCTTGCATCTGCGCTCGGCCTCTCGCCGTCAGCCCGAACGTGGTGTCGTACTTGAAGCTCGGGTTACTCAAAATCATCCCCCCGTTCCGCACGTCCAGCACCGATTCTCCGTGCCTCACGAAGAAGTATCTGTTGTGGAGCCGACTCGGTAAATCTATGAACGCCCGCGCCGGCGCCGCGCCGATCTCGCCCGCCCCGACCGCGCCCACGAGCGCGATCCCTCTCCCCAGCGCTCCTCGCCTGCTCACGCCGTCCTCGCGCGTCGTCGCGCCGCTTCGCGCCGCCTCGCCGTCTCGCGATGTCCCGCGCGCGCGCGCGCGTCGACGTCCATCCGCGCGTCCTCGCGACGTCTTTCGCGCGCGTCGCGGCGTCGACGGACGCGCGATCGTCGGAGACGCGTTCGCACGCGCGCGCGGCATCGCGCGCGTCGACGCGTGACGCCCGTCGTCGCCGTTCGCGCGCGCGTCGCGCGCCGACGCGCCGGGCATCGCAACCGTCACGAGGTCCGAGTTTAGCGCACCATGCCGAGTCTCGCACCGTCGTATGAGTAAACAGTCGGAACCGTCGGACGGCGGCGCGTCGACGGCACACGGCGACGATGCGCGCGCGACGACGACGCGACGGCGACGACGGCGACGACGAGGACGCGCGCGATGATGACGTCGATCGCGACGACGACGACGACGCGTCGACCGACGACGACGACGACGGCGAACGCGGGATGGATTCGGACGACGAACTCGAGCGCGAGATGGCGGCGCTGGAATCGGTGAAACGCGAGCGCGCGGGCGCGCGGGACGGCGCGGCGGCGAGGAAGAGTTACGCGAACAATGAAAAGGGGTTGGAGGCGAGCCTGGAAGGTGCGACGCGACGCGACGCGCGGCGGATGAGGGAAGGATGGGATGGGATGGGAACGGGACGGAGGCGCGCGCGGGGTTGTCGAGACCGAACGCGAAGACTGACGACGACGGTGATGGAACCGCGCGGTGCGGCGTAGATTTTAAATGGACGCATAAGGCGAAATGGATCGATCACATGACGATCACGGGGACGAATGCGGAGCGCGTGGTGGATGTGAACGACGACTTGACGAGGGAAACGTTTTTTTACGAGCGAGCGTTGGAGAGCGCGAACGAGTGCGTGCGACGGTTGAAAGATCTCGGAGTTCCCGTGCGAAGACCGGATGATTACTACGCTGAAATGGTGAAGAGCGATGAGCACATGAAGCGCGTGCGAAGTGAGTTATTGTTCGAGCAACAACAGTTGGAGATTCGCGAGGAGCGCAGGAAAGCGCGCGAATCGAAAAAGTACGGTAAACAAGTGCAAGCCGAGAAGATCAAGCAACGAACGCTCGACAAGAAATCGCAAATTAAAAGTTTGGATAAGTGGAGGAAGCAGCGCCAGAAGAGTGGGTTCGCGGACGACGGCAAGGCGCCGTTCGAGGGCGCGGGTGGCGACGCCAAGCGCAAGCGCGAGGATCGGGATTCCAAATACGGCTTCGGTGGACGTAAAAAGGTACGTGCGATGCTCTCGTCGAAACGCGCGCGAAGATGTTAGTATTTCCGTCAATTTTTCGTTTTTTTCTCATTTCGGTGGACCCTGGGGTGCTGCCCGCATCCCAGGATGTCAACGCGACGAGGCGTCGAAACTCCACGACGTATATCTCTACGTAAACACCGTATATAGACTCTTCGGTCGTAGGCTCTTCTCACGAAGACGCCTCCCGAAAGAGCAGGACCATATTCCATTGCCTAGGCGGGCGCGACGTCGTCGCAATTACGTCACGGGACAGACCATGGGCCTGTTATTCACAGAGCCTCGCTCGCTCGCGTTCGCGTCCTCGGCGGAGAACTTTCTTCGCTCAAACATTCGACTGACGGCCGCGCTCATCATTTTTCATCATCGTAGACGGCGAAACGAAACGATAAATTCAGCGCGAACGACATGTCCGACTACAAGCCTTCTTCGTTCGATAAGGACATCAGAAGCGGCAAGACGGGCGGTTTATACGTCAAAGGTCGCGGCGGCGGTCGCGGCGGCGGTCGCGGCGGCGGTCGCGGCAGTCGTCGATGACGAATCGTCCGTGTTAATATCCAAAACTAGACTAGAGAACCTACCACCCCTACGCGAGAAATCGATCGTCGTCTTCGTCGTCGCCGAATCGACACTCGTCCCTGCGTCCCAAGATCGAGTACCGATTATCCGCCACGCGATCGTACACCCAATCCCCCACCACCCGAGGCACCGCCCACATCGCCACTCGCGCCGCCCCCCCGAACGGCGCCCCCAACAAATCTCTCCCTATGCGCAGTATCGCCTCCGACTTCGCGTACGCCGTCCCGCTCGCCTCCACGTACACGATGCTGCTGATGTCGTCCGCGTCCCGTCCCGCCTCCACCAACAGCGCGCGCCCGACGGACGATTGCAGCGCGGCGAACCGCACCGACCCCCTCGCGCGGTCTCGATCGTGCCGCAGCGCGAAGTTCACCGCCCCGTTGCACAGATTGCACACGCCGTCGTACAGCACGATTCCGCGGTCGTCGCTCGCGAACAGCGCGCGCGACCGCGGTTCGCTCGCGGCTCGCGTCGCGCACGCGCGTCGTCGCGCGCGCGTCGTCGCGGGCGCTCGACGCGTCGCCGCCGTCGTCGTCGTCGTCGTCGTCGTCGTCGGCATCGCGTCACACACTGGCGCGCCGCATGCGCGCCGCGCGGGTCGGGACGCGCGACGCGCGCGGGACGACGACGACGACGACGCGCGTCGGTGGCGTCGGTGGCGTCGTCGCGCGTCGCGCGCGTCGCGTCGCGGTCGCGATGCGCGCGGCGCGCGTGAAAGATGATGACGCCGACGCCGAACAGACGACGACGACGACGACGACGACGACGACGACGACGCGACGACGCGCGCGCGTCGCGATCGTCGGCGCGGGCGCCGCGGGACTGAGCGCGCTGCGCGCGATGCGACGCCAAGGTCACGACGCGCGCGCGTTCGAGGTTGCGGATTCGCTGGGAGGGACGTGGCGGTACGACGGCGACGAGGCGACGGCGTCGAAATCAAAGGCGCCGACGCCGATGTACGCGTCGTTGCGAACGAATCTGCCGCGAGAGGTGATGGGATTTCGAGAATTTCCGTTCGACGCGACGGGCGAGCGCGGTGGCGATATGCGACGGTTTTGCGGACGCGAGGAGGTGCGAAGGTATTTGCAGAGGTACGCGGAGACGTTTGGGCTCGAAAGATTCGTGGAGTACGACGCGCGGGTGACGTCGGTGGTGCGCGCGGTGCGGGAGAGCGCGGAAGAGGAGGCGCGGTGGTCGAGCGCTTGGGAAGTGGTGTGGAAGAGCGGAAAAGACGATGAGACGCGGCGGGAAATGTTCGACGCCGTAGTCGTCGCGAATGGGCACTACAACGAGCCACGAGTACCGGAATTCGACGGTGCGCAGACGTGGCCGGGGGAACGAATGCACAGTCACGAGTACAGGATTCCCAATGACACACGCTTCGTCGGGAAGAAAGTGTTGCTCATAGGCGCGATGGCGAGCGGAGAAGATATCTCGCGGGAAATCGCCGAAGTCGCTTCGACGGTGTACTTGTCGGCGCGCACGTGGCAAAATCCCGAATGGGCCAAATCCACCGAGGGCATCGGCGCCCGCGGGAATATTTTCCGTAAACCAAACGTGAAACGATTCGAGTCCGATGGTTCGGTGGTTTTCGAAGACGACACGGTTGCGGCAGACTGCGACGTGTGCGTGTTTTGTACAGGTTACAAGTATCGTTTTGAATTTCTGCCGCAGGATTTGGTCTCGGTGGAAGATAACTACGTCGCGCCGTTGTACGAGCATTGCATTTCGGTCAATGCACCGTCCATGTCGTTCGTCGGTTTGCCGTGGAAAGTCGTGCCATTTCCAATGTTCGAACTACAGAGTGAGTGGATAGCGCGCATGCTCTCCGGAGTCGTGCCGATGCCGACGCGTGAAGAGTGCGCTCGAGGTGCGGCTGAACTCGATGCGAAGCTCGAGCCTCACGGCGAAATTCCGCGAAGACACGCGCACATGTTCGGTGACGCGCAGTTCGCGTACAACGATCGCATCGCGAGCTTGGCTGGGGTGGAAGTGCACGCGAGCTGGCGAGCTCGAATGTACAAGGCGACCGGACAAAACAAGCGAGCGCATCCCGAAAAGTATCGCGACGCGAACATGCCGGACGCGGCCGAACTGGAGGAAGCGCGGCGCGAGTTTGAAACAATTGTATATTAGATTGATTCTGTTGCTGCATTTTAAATATTGATGACCGGTAGAGTAGTTTTATGCTAACTCGCGCAGGAGGTTGCCCAGACCTTTTCGACTTTGCTGCATAATGGATGAAAAAATCCCTTCCTGCTCTTCGTCTTCGAACGTATCGACTTTGATCTCGCCCCAGTCTATTTTTCCTTTACCTCTGTCAGAGTTCAACGCACGAAGAGTGGGTAAACTGACGGGGAGATAGGTGAAGCGCGCGACTGGCTTTGCCGAGGCGGCGCTCGCCCCAGTCGCGGGCTTGATGGACGTGTCTTGATACAAGTTGGACAGTTGAACGAAACCGCCGAGCAAAACAGCGCATCGTCTGTAGGCGCGACGTTCATTGTCCAAAATATAAGGCTCATACGTCGCCCAATCGATCGGGTCGAGCGCACTCGTGAGGCGATTTTGCACGTCGTTGACTCGAGACGTATCCTTCATCGCGAGCACGTCCATGGCAAATTTGACATCCAAAAGCAGCTGTAACGTACCCTTTTCCGAACGAAGAGGTCGAGCGAGCGCATCAATGTACGCTTGCAAAAGACCATCGGCGAGAGAAGTAGCGAGCATGCGAATAGCAGATCTTGGTAGGAGGTGTCCGCCAACGCGCTGTGCTTCCTGTAACGCGCCGTGCAGAGACGTGAGCACGTAGGACGACGGCGTCGCTGGAAGCCGAAGCTGCAATCCTTCGCTGTTCTTATCCGTCACTTCTTCCCAACACGAAGGCGTCGTGTCAGACGCCAACGAGTCATCCGAACTCAACGCCGCTCTGAATGTGCGAACGGTGTCGGCGGCGCAGTTGTTCACCCACACCTCATATCCAGCGTTCATCGCGTTCTCAAACTCTGTCTTGACGCCCTCGATTTTCGCACTTTCAGATTCTTTTGGTTTCTTCAACCCTCGTAGTGTTCGCGCGGGTTTGATGATCAACTCCGCGGATTCGTCGTACTTTGGCCACACGTTCGCTGGTTTCAAAAGCACGGTTGTCTCTTTGACGACATCCATAACGGCGGCCGCGAGATGTCCTATCATCAACGCCCCGTTCACCTCCGTAGGCTGCGTACTGATTTTGGACAAAAGGTACTGAGCTAAATCTACCAAACCCTTGTGCGCGCACGCATGAATGTGCTCGGCTAATTTCGCGAGTCGACCTTCAACGTCGGCGTTGCCGCCGATGTGAATGCCGTGCAGCTTCAAAGCGTCTTTCCTCACCGTAAGCATAATCTTATTCATGCTTCGCGCCACGGCGCGCGCACATTTGATATCATCAGGAACACTGACGATTTCATCCTTTGACGCGCTCGAGCTCGACCACATCGAAGATTCTTTGCGAGAATCAGTGGAATTCTTTTTGAGCGCGTCCACGAGCGCCGCGTCGACTTGCGGTTTGATGACGGCGAACGACAACGACTTCTTGAACAGAGCAAATGCTTGCTGAAGCCAAGGTTGCTCGAATAATGTAGGCCAAAGATTGATTTTGCGGTTGAAAAGCGTGGCGCAGGATTCTTCCCACTCCTTCTCATCGCTCGCGCACGTGGCTTCGAGCGCGGCAAGTTCGGCGCAGCTTGACATCTTCCCAAATACCGCGACACCCCTCAGCGAGATATCGCGCCCCAATCGATCCAACCACGCCAAACACGCATCACTCACCACACTACTGCTCAAAGTTTCTAACTTTTCCCTCCTTTGCTTCGTGGACGCCTGAAACTGCTCCCATTCGACGTGCGGTTCGAAGACGCCTTGGAACAAGTCATCCACAGTGAGCGATTTAGCCGTATTCGAAGCGATCAAAGCCTTCTCTCCCGCAAAAATTTCGAAGCAAAGCTGCAACACGTGCTTGATATCCGCCATAAGTGCCATCAGACGCTTATTCAACGACTCTTGCGTCACCGTGGAGCCCGCGATGTCGCGAAGGCACGCGCGTACCCATGCTTGACGCGTTTGCAACAGCAGTGTCAACGCCTGCGTCGCGCTCAAATTCTCCATCATCACGAGCGCTTTCAGCGCGCTCACAACCTCTGACACGCGCAATCCAGAACGCTCCAGTCCCGCTCGAGCGCGTTTAGAAACGCGCGCCTTGAAGCTATTCAGCGCAGTCGCCTGTTGTCGCGCCACCGGAAAAGTCGTGTACAGCGCCTCCGCCCGCCCTTTCCCGCGGGTCATCTCATCTAACATCTCCACCGACGCCATCAACCGTATCGCCGCTTCCTCGTACGCGCAATCCTCCAACAGCCCCCACATTTTCTCTGGCGTGTCCAACAAAAATTTTACTCGACTCCCTCGCTCCACCGCCGCCGCCCTTCGCGCGTCCTCCTCCCCGATCTCCCGCTCACTCGATCTATCCACGCTTTCATTCATCTCCCGCAGCGCGCGCTCGATCTCCCTCGACGTCTGCGCCACGCTCCGTGACGTTTCTTCGATGATTTCCAGCGCCTCCACCGTCGCGATCGCATCTTTATACGACTCCCCGAGCAATTTCCTGCGCGTTCGGAGCGCGTCGGTCAGTCCAGGACGTCTATCGCGTCGCGCGCGCACGCACCGCAGCGCCTCGGCCTTTTCTCGCGCTTCGCGACGCGTCCGGGCTTCGACTTCTCTGATCTCGTCTAACGTCCTGTTTTTAAACAGCGCCTCCGCGTTCGCCTCCATCGTCGTCGTCATCGCGCGGCGCGAACGGAAGCGTCTACTTCGCGCGCGTCACGCGATCGCGGCGCGCGCGGGCGCGGGCGCGCGCTCGATCGACGCGAGCGTCGCGAAATGACGCGAAACGCCGATTCGCGTCGAGCCGCGTCACTGCGCGTCGCGCGCGGCCCTCTCGAGCGCGCGTCCGCGCGCGAGCCCGTCGCGAGGCGACGGAAAAATGCGCGATGAAAACTGGCGCGCGGACGACGCGACGGGGTGCGCGTGGCGGCAGGACGAGACGACCGTGACGGTCAAAGTCGCACCCGTGCGGTCGCTCGCGATGGACCGCGCCGAGCGATGGGACGCGCGAGGTGCGCTCGGCGCGACGCGCGCGGGCGCTCGCGCGCGTTTGATCGCGCTCGCGTCGTCGACTGACGAGATCCGCGATGACGAGCGCAGGGACGTCGGCGCGTCTCGCGCTGTCGGCGCCGCCGTACTCGTGGCGCGCGGATTTATACGACGACGTCGAGACGCGCACGATGACGATCGAGCGCACCGCGCGCGAGGTGATTTTTCACTGCGTTAAAAAGGTTTCGAAAGTTTGGCCGCGCCTGACCGCGGTTGGACGCGCGGAAGATATTGAGAGACGTCGCGTGGACGCGGAACGCGAGGCGGCGGCGAATGCAGAGCTCGCCGAAGCGGAGCGCGCGATGGAAAAGCGTCGTTTGGCGCGGGTATTTCTCGAAAAACAATGGGCGATCGACGACCGTCGCGCTATTGCGCGCGCGTGTGCGCCGATATCGTCCGCTGTGGCTGAAATGCGTCCGAGATGCGTCACGCGGCTGCCGGCGTTTGACGCCGCGCGCGGCTCGAAACCGCCGCGCGCGCGCATCGAGATTGACGTCGTCTTCACCCCGACCGCGCGCCTCCCCGCGCGCCACGCGCGGTGAGAAAAGAGCCACGCGTGCTATGCTCAGTAAGAAAAAACCACGCGTTCAGACGATGCGACTGTTCTTTGTAAATATATCAAAATGTCCATTCGCGCGCGTCCGTTCGCCCGCGCGTCGCGGCGCATCAGATGGCGGCGGCGCCGTAGGAAGGCGGCGACGCCGAGGACGCGGGCTGGACGATCGCATCGGACTCGAGCGCCACGTGAATCCTCGAAAACTGGCTTCTACGGCCGTGCACGATGAAGAGAGCGATCGCGATGAGCGCGGTGATAGCGACGCCGCGGAGATCGATGGCGACGGGCTTGGCGCGCGCGACGACGGGCGCGCGCGCGCCACCGCCGCGCGCGCCCAATCGCGCGACGGGTGGCGACGGTGCGCATCGCACCTGGACGTTGTCCACAATAGTCTTCGCGGGATTGCCAGCTAAATCAGTGATACCGTCGACGGTGATTCGGTAAAGTCCAGTGGCGTCGTCGGGGAATCCAACGACCCATGTGCCGGCGCCGGCGTTTGAAACGCACGTCACTGAGTAAGAGGACTGAACTTGTTCAGCAGAAACAGGGTCGTTTGTCGCGGTAGCTTGTGCACCGTCGCACATCGAATTGACCTTCGTGACGCTAAGCGTTTGCGCGCCGCAGTCAATTTCCTCCGTGAAAGCGACGTTGAAAAATGTCTCGCCAGAAGCAGTTCTCGCGCGTTCCATCGGAGCCTTGGTGTCGACAAAGAGCGCGAGTGTGGTGTCCGAGACATACTCTTGCACGGAAATGTCTGCAAGAGTGGGGGCGTTAATGCAAAAGCTCTTCAAGCGAAGCTCGTACGCGCCATCTTTGAAACCACTGAGCAATTTATCGTAGGCGTTGTTCAAGTTCCAATCAAACTTGCACCCAACGGTTCGCGAATCTTCGCACAAGAAGTTGAACTTGTAGTTGTCGTTTTTAAATCGACCATCCTCGCTCTTTGCCGTGATCCATTCGCCGCCGGTAACAGGGCGGTATTGCAACCGAACCTTGTCCAAATTTGTGTTCATCGACGGGTTGGTTGCGTTCGTGGCGTCGGGCCACAGCACGTCCGGATTCGGATTCACGACGACGAGCGGAAGCACTAGATCAGAAGATTTCGAAACTCGAGAAGAAGAGTAACCCGCGATGGTGGTTTCATCGAACTGCACGCGCGGGCAACGCTGAAGCCAGCTCATTTCTTCCACGTTGAGCGAGAATCCAATGGGATCGCGGTAGAGATTGGATTCTTCCCATATTCGCGTCTCACACAAACTTTGCACGCGCAGCTGCACGTATTTGATGTTGCGCGTCGCGAAACCGGGGTTGACGGCGACGTCCAAGTACTGCTGCGCGATAAATTGCTGCCTGCCGAGCGCGTCGCCACCGACAAACTTGAACGGCATGTAATCGCCGAGAGAGAGCTTGTTCCTGTTGATGCTAAACATCGAGTCGCCCACCGCTTTGTCTTGATACGGCGCGGCGGTGCTTCGCGCCTTGTACGCCGCGTTCGCAACTTCCATCGCAGGTTGACCGCCTCCAGCCGCGTCACTCGCCGCTTTCGTCACTGAGGTGACTTCTGGAGACCCCCGCGCGATGGATTTGCCGGCGGCAAGGATGACGGCGTCGTTCACGCTCGTACTCGTTGCGCCAGGTTCAGCGGCGGCGGCGTAGGCGGCGTCGACGATTGCGTCCAACGACGAAGCGAGACCGTCGACGAGGTGTAGTGAATAAGGGCGGGCTTCTCTGTAAGGTGACTCGTTTCGAATCACGACACTGAAAATAGCGCGCTCACCCGGG
>Ga0181597_10000417_pt1 | contig 47429 bp, 50 predicted proteins | sample 041ome_5_FD_148647 | JGI IMG/M metagenome (GOLD analysis project Ga0181597, IMG submission 148647) | Coastal salt marsh microbial communities from the Groves Creek Marsh, Skidaway Island, Georgia - 041403US metaG (spades assembly) | ecosystem: Environmental > Aquatic > Marine > Intertidal zone... | reverse complement strand
ACATTGAATCTTGGAATATACCAATGATTGGCGAATTCTTTGCTGGACTTATCATTTGATATGGGATTGCTGCTAAATTTTTTAATTCGGTTTCTGCCAACACACTTTGTGGCATATGCATATTCATTTCCTTTGTTTTGTTGACTGCATATGCAGTCAAACTCCCCCAAAGTCTCCTAAGGGGACGGACTATACCTTGTGCCTTATCCGGTTGATTAAACCTTCATTTAAGACCCGTAACCGTCTAGTCTCTGAACCTTCTCCATATCCTATCATAACGGACTTAGGAGCTTGGCTGCGGATTGTCTAATCCCATACTTTTTTACCATTGGGTTCGGCAATTAACCGAGTTCCCCCATTATGTTTCCATTATGGGGTGGTAGTATGGGCTCTAAAGAAGTTCCCGCAATTTGGCTACGTTGCCATTCTTTTAAATCTAATATAAATTTTTTCGCTCTTTTTTTTATTTCATCTATTGGTTCGTGCTTTCCTACAAAAGTTGTGATTCTTTTTTTATCAATGACAATACGGACATATTCTGTATTATTCGTGTTATTTTTAAGAACCCGAATATATTTATCTATATCGTCATCAACAATTACTACATCTTTGGATAGTTCATATTTTTTAGCCAAATGTTGTTTCTGTGTTAGTTTCATCATTTTCTCCCGATGTTCTTCATTATCAAGAGCTGATTTTAACCTTGTAGAAATCAACTGTTTCGTATAGTCACTTTTGGGTTGAGGTTTTAATATTCTGGGTTCTTGAATTTCGGTTCTCCAAGTAAATTCACCATTAACATCTGTAAACCCATTACCACCATTTGTTAAATTATAGCCATTTGGAAATTTGGAATTGTATTCAATGATTAATTGTTCTTCTTGTTCGTTTAATTCATTCACGTTGCAAGTGTAAATTAATTCACAAGTAAAACTATCTTGACCGTATTTTCGTATAGCTGAGTTCAAACACTTACATTGTTTTGTTTTGCTTGAAAATGCTTCGTAAATATGGTCTTTGAATCTTCCCAAATATCCAAATGGTCTATATTTATTATGGTTTAATCTGTGACTACGTGTTTGACCTATATAAACCTTTCCATTTGTAGTATTAGTCATTTTATATATTTGACCAACAACTTTTTCTTTTTCACCAATATCTAATATCATTTTTATTTTATTATATAGAGCGAGTTATATTTATATTATTTTTAAAGAATGACTAGATGATTATATTAGTAAAATGTACCTATGCGAAATACACCTACCAGTAGACTTTACACCGTTTTCCCCAATAAGTATGTCTACAACTTATTGGGCGGTCACCTGTTTGGGACAAAATCTATCCCCATCAAAATCAGCATTGTATGGTTTGGTATCGCCAACATTCATACGAAACGTGTCACCACGCTTCATAATTTTGACGATATGACACATCATACTCATTCTATGTAAACTTGGTTGTCTGTTGAACAAAACAGCATCACCATCCATCATATGACGATGAACAATATCACCATTTTCTAAACGAATAGAACCAGTATCAACATATCGTAGAGAAATATTTTCCCCACTTTTACGTTCTAATATTTTTGCACCAGGTTCTCCATTTGAACCACCATCTGGACCATTTTGTATTAATTTCATAAGAAAGTTACGATTTCTGTCATTTACAGTTACGGGTTTTGTTATATTTCTTGCTATTTTCAAAGGAACACCCAATTGACGAATTGATAAATTAGGGTCACCTGTAATGACCGAACGTGCACTAAAATCTACACGCTTACCCATTAAATTACCACGAATACGACCATTCTTACTATTTAATCTACCACTAATGCAATTTAACGGACGACCAGAACGCTGTGCCATTGGGTCTGCACCCTTTACCTTATTGTTTGCAATCATTGCTACAAAATATTGTAATATTCCAGATAATACTTCTATCACCTTTGTGGCTGCATTGTTTGCTATCTTGTCACGCAAATCATTGTTTGTTTTAATTATATTACTATAGATATGTGTTAAATCATCTTCACTACGTTGCTGAGCATCATGCTTTACGGATGGACGAACCGCTGGAGGAGGAACTGGTAATACTTGACAAATCATCCACTCTGGACGTGACCATACTGGACTAAAACCCATAAAATTTACATCTTCATCGCATATACGCTTAAAGATTTTTATCAACATTTCAGGAGTTAGTCTTAATACTACCTTCTCAGTATTTCCATCAGCTGTCGCCATCTTTTCCCAAATCGCTTGTATTGTAGACATACCCTCTACTTGAACTTTATCGGGTTGCTTATATCCACAACCATCCTCAGTACAATCGCCACATCTCTTTACATTCGCAGCAAGATTTGTTACGTATTGCCACCTTTCTGACTGAGACATATTCAATACATGCTTATGTAGATTTTTATTGATTTTTAACTTACTGCATTTAAAGCATACGCATTTACAGATTTTCATTATTTCTTTTAAATGTTGAATAAATAATACAGGACGAGCTAATTCTATATGACCAAAATAACCAGGCGTGTCAATATAAGTGTATCCATCAGTTGGACATATTAACCCTGGTTCAAGAACACCCATTCGGGGGTCAAATAATCCACCAACAACAGGTTTATTGTTAATATAAGTATCACGAGATGTCACTTCTACCACCGAATTTTTACGGATTTCTTCTGGAGATAGTATACTAAATTGTACCCCAATAATCTTTGAAGATGGTTTAAAGTTATCCATAGTTGTATCTTTGGTATGCATTAAATTATATAACCTATATATTAATATGTTTATATAATTTTCAAAGTAGTTATAATCAATTTTTTAATAGTATCTATATTAATTGTCATATTGATATTTTTTTCTATATTCTTTCATTCCTCCACTATATTCATTTATATTAACAAAACCTTTTTTCATTAACTCTTTTATTGTTAATTCTGCTGCATTACATTTTTCATGAGCACAATATACTATTATTGGTACTTCATTTATTTTCACCTTTTTATTTTTTACATATGTATTTAGGTTTGGATAATGGATTCTCACTACTTCTCCAAACCATTTTTCTAATTCTATTATTGACATTTTTGATACATCTTTATTAAATAAATTAAATGTTTTTGGTATATGGTCTTTTCCATAATATTCACTTGGTAATGCATTTATTATTACTGTTAAATCTTCTTTCTTTTCTTTCATAAATTTTTCCAAACTATATTTACATATTACTATTTTTGTGTAAATTTGGTCATTCCATTTTCCATTGTTCTCTACTACAAAATGTAAATGTCTAAAAAATGTATTATCTTTTTTATCACTCTTTTGTTTTGCTTTATATAACTGAGGACAAGCCAATCTTATTTTTACTACTCCTTTGTCGTTTGATTTTATTACACCACTATTCTCAAACTTATTATAGGCGGTCTTTGCATCTTTTATTATTGGACTACTGTCGGTTTTCTCATCGGCTGCCCAGTATAATATTTTTTTATTACTCAACTTCTCACCTAACTCTAATTTCATTTCAACATTACTAAAATCTGGATTTTTTAAAGTCATACTATGACTGTTTATAAATTCACGAACAAAATCTTTCTCTTCTAACCATTCGGGCTTTAATGACTCTTTTGATTTTACTACATTTTCTACATCAAAATCTAAACAACTCGCACAAACTCCTTTTTTCATAATAATATAACTTATTATTATAAATTATTATTTACTTTATATCTTTGATACCAAATGTTTTAAACATCTATTACACGATTCAAGAGAACCTTCTACCCAACTTTGAGTTAAACTATAATTTTCACCACAAATATATAGATTTTTACAAGGATTTGTTATTTGATTTGCTACCTTATTACTATCTATTCCTTTATTCCAATATCCTACCCCACAATCCCAATTAAATACCCATACCTTTTCCGGTGCATTTATTTCCTTTTTAAATGTTAATTTTACGTTTTTCACTATTGCATCTTTTACTTCTTTTTTAGTTTTCATACTATTCCAATATTTCGTGTATTCGTCATCTGTATATGATATCATTATTAGTCCGTTTTCTCTATCCATTGGTATTATGAATCGTAATGGATTATTTGTTATAACCTTTGTTGTTAAATCATTAAACCATATATCTTCTTTCTTAAATAATGCATAAACACGACATAATGGCTTGCAACTTATTGATTTTTCTAACACAGAATGTATTGGTTTTAATAACGGGATTTTTAATAATGCATTTTTTGGTAAACATAATGCTATTTTTTTACTTTTTATTTCTTTGTCATTAACGTTCACCGAATATATATCATTTGTATTATCATATTCTATTGATTTTACATTACTCTTATTCTTTAATATACCATTGCTTTCTTTTATTACGTTTACTAATTTGTCTATCATTTTATGGTAATAACCGCTATAATATGTTAGGTCTGGTCTAATTCCTTTTGAAAATAAATGATAAGCATCATACATATTCATATTTTTTAATTGACCACTGTATCCCGATGCTACAAGCATGTATTCTAACTCGTCGTTTTTCAAATGTTTTTTTGCATATTCTTGAAAAGTACAACTCTTTAAATATATCGTATCGTCGTGTTTCGCTTTATCCAATATTTTTGTTATATAATCAAAACCTGATTTATCATTAAACTTCTTAGAAAATTCATTTTTACTATCTACAAAATCAACATAAGCATTCTGCCCTTTATCTTTACGAAAATCCAATAATTTTAATTCTTTTAATAATTTTATTACTTCTGTATGATTTAAATTAAATCTGGCTCCACCTTTTGGAAATGAATACTCATGTCCATTTATAACTTCTTCACATTGAAGTATACGACCACCGAATAATTCATTTTTCTCCAACAACAATATTTTTTTACCAGTATTTAATAATTTATAATACAAAAATAATCCTGATATACCACCACCTACTATTATTAAATCGTACATTATATATAAATTTATAGATAAAAATGTAAAAAATTGATTTAAATACATAGTACTTATGTATTGCATCTATTACAACAATTGTTGAAACAATGCCATCTATTAAAACACCTGCACCCTTTGTGACCACCCGTCGTCAGCTTCGCAAAAATAATGCGGATAGTGACAGCAGTGATAATGAAGAAAATACTGAGTATGAAACTGATACCAGTGATTCTTCTTATGTCCCTCCAAGCAAAAAAAAAAATTCTAAAAATAAAAGGAAACATGCAACATCTACAGCAAGTGATGATGAAGTTGATGTTGACGAAGAAGATATGGATAACATTCGTAATTTGTTAACAAAAATCTTTCCATCTAAATATATCAATGAACGAGCTAAAACCATTACAAAAGCAAACAAAAAGAATAAGAAAACAAAAGAACACACCGCGAAAAAGTCTAAAACGTCTATTTCAAATAAGAAAAAGAGTAATAAGAAACACAGAAATGTAGTAGACGACGATGATGAAGACGAAGAAGATATTGGAGAAGAAGATAGCGATGATGAGGATTATGATGAGGATGAGGATGAGGATGAGGATGAGGACGAGGATGAGGACGAGGATGAGGACGAGGATGAGGATGAGGACGAGGATGAGGACGAGGATGATGAGGATGGAGTTTATAATATTGTCTTAGCGTTAGATGGTATGGATGAAGAGGCAGATGATGACTACATTGAAGATAACGCGGATTGTGACAGTGACGACGAAGAAGCGTTTATGAAAGAGACGTATCAACGTACAACAACAATTGAAACTGAAGAACAAACATCTAAAAAGATGAAGAAAAAGAAAAGAAAGAATACTGATGAAGAGGTTGTTTTAACAGATGCAGAACAAGAATATTTGGAATTGGTTGAAACAAAGAAACAACTGGTTGAACAACTCAGCAATAAGCCAAATAGTAAGATTCTAAAGAATGCCATTAACGAGTGTAAGGAGTCTATTAATAAGCTTATTAAAAAGTCACGCACGAAGAATGCTAAGAATTATCATAAACTAATTCATGGCGATAAGAAACGCACTAATGAAATTGATTATTTTAGAAAAAACTTATCAAATAGAGAACAGTTGCGTGTTATGAAAGATTTAAAGGTTATTAATGCCCATATTAATATTGATAAGCCATATAGATTAGCCTTATTGGATTCAAAGATGCCAGCAAAGTTTAAGGCAGCGGCAATGCAAAAACTCAATGTTTTGCGAACCATGGAACCAGGTGATAATGAGTATTACAAAATCAAGAATTGGATTGATACCTTCATGCGTATCCCATTTGGAATGTATAAGAGTTTAAATGTTCAAATGAGCGATGGTGTTGATGTATGTCATAATTTTATGGCTAATGCAAAACAAACTTTAGATGATTGTGCATATGGCTTAAATGATGCAAAGATACAAATTATGCAGATGATGGGACAATGGATTTCTAACCCGTCTGCATTAGGTACTGCTATTGCAATTAAAGGACCAATGGGTACAGGTAAGACCACATTGGTGAAAGAGGGTATTAGTAAAATTTTGGGTAGAGAATTTTCATTTATTGCTCTTGGTGGAACTGGTGATAGTAGCTTTCTTGAAGGTCACTCATATACATACGAAGGTAGTACTTGGGGTAAAATCGTACAAATTTTGATTGATAGTAAATGTATGAATCCTATCATCTATTTTGATGAATTAGATAAAGTGAGTGATACACCAAGGGGTGAAGAAATTATTGGCATCTTAACTCATTTGACAGATACATCTCAAAATAGTCAGTTTCATGATAAGTATTTTACAGAGGTTGATTTTGATTTGAGCAAATGTTTGTTTATATTCAGTTATAATGATGAGAGTAAAGTCAATCCAATTCTACGCGACAGAATGTACCGTATTCAAACAAAAGGGTATGAGTCTAAGGAAAAGATTGTAATTGCAAGAAATCATTTGTTACCGAAGATTCGTGAACAAGTTAACTTTACAGAAGAAGATATCATTGTACCCGACGAAACCATTCAATACTTAGCATCATCAAAAGAACATACAAAGGGTGAAGATGGTGTTCGTAATCTAAAACGCTGTCTGGAAATCATTTATACAAAACTAAATCTGTTTAGATTGACGAAGCCAGATGAGAATCTATTTGATAAAGATATGGACCTTAAAGTTACTTTCCCGTTCACAGTTACACCTGAAAATGTAGATAAATTCATTAAAAAGGAAGATTCAGTTAGCCAAAGTGTTCTTGCTATGTATATTTAAATAAAACGAAATAGAAAAAAGATCTGTAATTTATATAACTAATTATATAACTTTTTTTATGGTTACAACTACAAGAAAAAATATTCGTATATTGTCTAACGTAAAATCTATGTTAGATGATATTGTAAATTATGATAGTGATAGTGATATACAACAAATACATGAACTTGTTGTAAATTATATTGAATCAAACTGTATACATAATATTGTTACTGATTATATAGATATTACCCCGGATTATGGTCATAATATTAGATATTGTGATATTTGTATGAAGACATTTACAGATTAATTTATACTTCTTCTGTCTTATCACCTCCTTCGGGAGCATTGCAACATGTACTGTTACCACCACGTGTTGATAATAAACGTCTATGGTCGTCTGTCAAACATAATCCTCCCTTTGAGTTACTTAATCCAGAATTATCAGTGCAACTTAATCTACCTTCTGCATCAGCAAATTTGTCTAAATTATCTACATCATTGCTTAATGGTGAACAAAATAATCCATTCATACCGTGAACTTTTTTGCATCCAGCTTCTTGGGATACAATCAAGTGTTTTGCGTATTCATTCATTGAATTATTCTCAAAATTCTCAAATTCAGAGTGTTTCTTAAACACTGTGTCCATATAAATTGGAGATACAGCATTACACGACACAAATAATGACGAACAAATCACTAAAATAAAAATTATTCCTAAAAACAAAGTAAGCATTGACATTTTTCTATGTATGATATACATATTTCACAGATAATAATTATTGGCCCGACTATTTACTAAATATGTAATAATAAAGTTATTATATTCAAAAACACATAAACACTTTTGTTTATTAATATTATTAATAGATTCATATATGTCTACTTTATCTCCAGATGAACGATTGAATTTAAAAAAGTTGCTTAGTGAAATGGACAGTGAAGACAATACTGCTCATATTCGTAAAGTAAAACATAGTATAGTATTACGCGATGAAATTCGTAAATTAGATACATTTAAACTCGCCAATGTTGAGTTGAAACTCAATGACCCAGAAAAATACACAGAAATGTGTAGAAAGACTACCCCGTTTTTATACAATAATTATACTGATATTTTTAATCGTCTTGTCAAAGATGAGCTTGACCTCGAACTTATGACTAAATTGTTAATTGTACTAAAACTCGTTGAAGATGGTAAAGTTGACCAAAATGAAGGTTCTGTTATGGTTGGAAAAGTATTAAAAGAACTATATGTCGATAGTGCATTGAAAACATCAGAACATTTAGATGAACAAAATCCTGTAGCTGAACCACCAATTGAAACAAAACCAATTTCTTGGAAAGAATATAAAAAAACAAAAGGTATGTAAGATATACTAATATGGAATTTGAAAATAGCTCTAATGATATACAAAAACTTTATTCTAACTTAAAAACAAATGCAACAAACGGTTGTAAAAATTTTGCTATTTTAAAATTAGCAATTGAAGATGAAACACTAATTGCCAATTATACTGACCGAATTGAAAAACATAACTCACAATTTATGACGAATATTTTAGCAGATTCCGGGTTTGATGTATTAGTTCCCCAAACTATTGTATTTGAAAAACTATTTGATTCAAAATTTATTGATATGAAAATAAAAACGGAAATGTTTTTCTGTGATGTTAATACAAATTCAATAAAACCATGTGCTTTTAATGTACATCCACGTTCCAGTATATCTAAAACCCCATTAATGTTAGCTAATCATACTGGTATTATTGATTCTGGCTATAGAGGCTCACTTATTGGTGCATTTAGATGTTTACCATATTTTAAAAATGACCTTGCCACTAATTATACAGTCATTGCCAATACGCGATTGTTACAAATCTGTCATCCTACATTATGCCCTATATATATCACTATTGTCAATGCTAATGATTTATCAAGTAGCGTACGTGGTGATGGAGGATTCGGGTCTACCAAATAATATTTTTCTTGTCATATAAAATCAAATTATATTATATGACAAAAGTTGATAATATTATTAACAATACTGAGTTAGTTGAAATATATAAAGGTGATTATTTTTCTAAACATAAGAAAAGCCGTGCAAAAAAAGTTGTTGTATTTGACTTTGATGAAACACTTGGTTCCTTCGTTGATTTAGAAATATTATGGTCCATGATAAACCGATATAAGCATACTATTAATTTTAACGATGTCTTAGATATATATCAACAAGAATTTATACGATATGGTATAATGCCTATATTAGAATACTTATTTTCTAAGAAAGCCTCTGGTGAATGCTATAAAGTATATGTGTATACAAATAATAAAGCTGAAAAACCATGGGTACAAATGATTATTAACTATTTTAATCATAAAATTTCTCGCACTATACCTTTATTTGACCAAATTATACATGCATTCAAAATCAATAATATACATACCGAACTCAAACGCACTACACAGAAAAAAACATATGATGATTTTATAAATTGTACTCTTTTACCCAAAACTACTGCTATTTGTTTTATTGATGATGTTTTCTATAAAGATATGAAAACCGAACGCCTTTATTATATCAAACCCAAACCATATAAAAATCGTTTATCTACATATGACATTATTTCGCGGTTTATTTATTCTAAAGTCGGTACTGATTTATTATCAACTGACAGTACCAGAAATAATTTCAAAACTAATTTTATTAAAAAAAATATGATGATTGGGAATTTCAAAATATATTCTAATTACTCAAATACTGCTTTTAAAAATGATATTTTAGTTGCACAAAAGATTATGTTTCATTTAAAAGAGTTTTTCTATATTATTAATAAGCGGGCGAAAACATGTAAAAATCGCAAAAGTTCTTTTTCATTTACACGTAAACGTAATTTTAAATAAGTGTATTTGTATGCTCATATGCCATCAATATTAACATTTCGGTTGATGACATCTTTTGAAATGTTACACATTCATCATATTTGTATTGTATAAAACGGTTCATTGAGTTCATACACAATACATGAGTTCCTGTATCTAAAAATTTTATATCTACTACTATACCACCATTCGTTAACTTATTTGTACCACGACGTATCCACCGTACATGTTTACCCTTATGTAACTCATGCAACTCATCTATCATACGATATCCTATCAACTTTAAACATATTTTTTCTTGTATTTCTTTTTCGTCACATATTTCACAAACTCCTTCATATATTTCGTCGGTTATTCCATCCAACGTCTTGTTCTCCAAATAATCATTTGTTTCATTTTCTAATGTATCTAACAATTCGTCTACATCCAAACCAGATAATAATGATGGATCATTTATTGCATCTCTATAGACTTGTTCTATAGTATCTGCAGTTAATTCACTCGGGTTCTCCATATCTTACTTATATTAAGATATAGATACTATTTAATTCTTTTATCTACTTTATTCTTCTTCTTCGGCATCTACAGCTACTTCTGTTGATACATGAATCAATTCCTTATTTTTTACTATGTCTACTCCTACCTTGCTTGTATATCTATTTAATACTTCAATAATACTTAAATTAAACAATAAAAACATTGCACTGCTAAATATCAATGTTGAATCACTTTGTTTTAATGTATGTTCTCTAAACGGGTGAAATTTAAATATTAATAACCCACATACCAGTAATTGGATTGTACTATTAAAATTATGTAATATTTGATTTTTTAATATATGAATTCCAAACGCTGAAAATATCATTATATAAATAAAATTAATTATATGTGAAAATTTGATGATTTTACCATAATATCCATCACCGCGAGATACCAGGTTCTCTATGTATCTAAAAAAATCTCCTAAAAGTTTCATATAATATTATATGTGATATATATTCAAAGGTATATTTACTATCTATTATAGATTACTACATGGATGCCAATTCCAACTTTATTATTGCAAATAAGTATAAAATTACAGAATGTATAGGCAATGGTACTTTCGGGTGTGTTTATAAAGGTACTCATATTAAAAACAACAATACAGTTGCCATTAAATTGGAAGATAAGAGAACCTCTTACAAATTATTGAAACGAGAAACATCTATTATGAAATATTTATACGAACACCAGTGCCGAAACATTCCATCTATTTATTGGTTCGGTTCTGTTAATAATTACATGGGACTTGTTATACCTTTTTACGAATGTTCTCTTCTTCAATATCGCGAAATGAAATCTATTTCAGAATCTAAATTACATTCTATTATGATTAAATGTATTTCTATATTAGAATCTATCCATAATAATATGGTTATTCATCGTGACATTAAACCACAAAATTTTATGGTTAAAGATGGAGAACTCTTTTTAATTGATTTTGGACTTGCAACATTCTATCTTAATGAAGATAAACATCATATTCCTAACATTATTGGAGAACATATTACTGGTACACCAAAATATGTTAGTCATTTTATACATGACGGGTATACTCCTTCCAGACGTGACGATTTAATTTCACTTGGATATATGTACATATATTTACATTCACAACAATTACCATGGGATTCATTACCTTCTACTAATGACACTCAATACCCAAGTGAATTGTTTATACTACACCCTACTAATATTTTACGAAAGAATTTGAAGGGGATTGAGAACCTTACTAACACCTGTAGCGAAATTAATCAATATATACAGTGTTTCTTTACCTTTTGTAATAATTATGAATATTATGATACACCTAACTATGCTTCCTTGTACAGTTTATTTTCCTAATTTAATAACATTATAAAACAATATAAAAAATCAAGGCCATATGTAGTATACTCTATATAAGATGAGCAATACCGACACCTCTACAAGAATTACTGGACAAGTTAAGTGGTTTAACACTAAAACTGGATATGGATTTATTACTGCACTTGATGGTGACCATAAGGATAAGGATATTTTCACACATTACTCCTCACTACGCGTTACTGATAGTCAGTACAAGTATTTGATTCAAGGTGAATATGTTGAATTTATGGTTGTAAAATCATCTCAAGGAAATCACGAATATCAATCTTCTGATGTTACTGGAATCAAGTGTGGAGGACTTATGTGTGAAACACGCAAGATGAACATGCAGGATGATAAGCAATCTTCTGGACGTAAGTATAAGACCAGACCATCTGCTCAAAAATCCGCATCTGCTGATGAATCTACAAATGATAAGTAATTACACTACAAAAAATACACTCATAAAAATATAAAGATTTAACTTGTTATACCCGATAAATATCATATTATTATGATATTTATAACTACTATTCGGCTCATCCATTGCTTATACTCACTTGCAAAATAATCCTTTCGCCATTGTTTTTATTATTTTGTTATCCAACCTCACTTGTTCATCTTCTACATCGCCTAAGATTACTCGCATCATCTTATAACAGAAATTATAATCACGCGTATCCATTTCTTCACACTTTGGATGAGCGGTTTTCCATTGAGGAACAGTTCTGTAATTATTCATTGTTATACGACTTAATATCTTACGTAACTTTGATAACTCCTCTGTATCTTTACTCCATTCATTCTGGTCTTTTATATACATGGTTTCTCGTTTTATATCTGTACAATGGATTGGTCTTTTTGTGATATCCATATCTTTTAAACGGTCCATGATCATCTTTGTCATACCATTTACATACCCATGATTCCCTATATACTCTATCTCATCTATATTTACATTCATATTACCAAGGAAGTCGGTTATGTTCATTGCATCCTTACATGTGTCATTCAAGAAAAAGTTAAGATTGAACTGAGTGTTATTTGTTGTATTATTTGTGATGTTATTTGTATTTTTTACAGCATCTACCATCTGTTTCTTCATTTCCATATTATCTTTATGACTTTCTTTGATATGTTCTTGTTGGTCTTTGATATGTTCTTGCAGATGTGTAAATTGTTCTACCATAAGACTTTTAAATTCTTGATTTTCTTTTATTATATTAATTAATGCAGCCGAATCACTTATATGTGTATTATTAGGTAATGCAGGTATAATGTCTATTTCATTTACAACTGTATCATGCTCACATATTGTATCATCATTACTATCTGTATCATCTTCTTCTATATATGTACATTTCTTTTTATGACGGGTCAATGACGGGGCTTGTTTATATACTTTACCACATGAACACATAAATGCTTTGGCATTTTTTGGCATTTTTTCGTTAGCATTAGTTAGCATTTTATGTTTTGCAGTCAATATATGCGTTTCATAGTTACTTAATTTACTGCATTTAAAGTTGCATGTTTCACATGTATATATTTTGGCATTTTTTGGCATTTTTGAAGTTAGCATTAGTTAGCCGATTTCCTTTATATATGCTAACATAAAAAATGCCTAAATCATTTTCAGAAAAGTATTAAATTTTTTTTCAGTCACAAAATATTTTTATAAAATCGGGATTTGCTGCATTATGCTCTGAAGTGAAATTTTGTGTTTTTCTGAAAAAAAAAGTGGTTGCACTTTTCAAGAATTGGACATTTTCAGAATGTCCATTTTTGGGATATACGAAACACTTTTTTATTTTGTGTTTTTTCTGACAACTATATAAATTGAAAGAAGGACTTAAAGAACGAGGGTTATTATTCCAACTATTTATCTTTGTATATTTTAAGTATGGAAGTAATATCATTGAAATCATTTTTAAAATTATTTCATGTGAAAGATGAAAAACCATGTACAGTGAATCATTTAATGATGAATGCACACGTGCAAGTTGGAACAAAGCGACGTAAACTAAGGGAATATACGGAAGATAAACATATTTCAAAAGATACAATTAAGATATTGTGCGACAATATAAATAATCGTGATGAGTATTTAACGCGGTTTTATAATTTATCATTACAAATACACCCTGATAAATTAAGTATAAGTGATACAGGTATTAATCCTATGCGGAATCGTGAGATGAATAATAATCAACAAATTGTGTTTAAAAATATAATTCGTAATTTGCATATGTTTGATATATTGCAACATACAAAATCAGGCATAGATAACATTCCCACATTTTTTGATATGTTGTATGATTTATATTTGAACGATATTATTGATTATAAGTTACTCACACCAAGTGCCAGCCATTATATTAAGAAGGGGCGTATTGGTAGTGTGTTCTCTTCTTATTATTTTAGAGCTTCTATCATGAATCCTTATTTAGTATATTCATTAAACCAAACAGTGTTTCAAGCGAAACGAGTATTTAGTCCAACCCTTGGCTGGTCATCATATTGTTATGGATTTTTAGAATCATCTTATACAACTGAATATGTTGGTACAGATGTAATACCAAGTGTATGTAAAAAAACGGAGGAGATTGCAGATATATACCTTCACCCGAAACAAGTTGATATTTATTGTAAACCTTCTGAGGATTTACATAAGGATAAACAATTTATGTCCAAATACCGAGAACATTTTGATTTGGTATTTTTTAGTCCACCTTATTATGAATTAGAGTTGTATAATAGTAAAGAACAAAGCACCGATAGATATAAAACATACGAAGAATGGCTCAGTGAATATTGGGAAGAAACAATTAAATTATGTCATCATGTACTTGAAAAGTCAGGAAAGTTATGTTATATATTATCAGGTTATGGGTCTAATACAACAAAGAGACATTTTGATTTATTAAAAGATATGAACTCTATTACCAAGAAATATTTTGGTATTCCTAACATACAACCCATGTATAATAAGAATGTTTATGTAACATCTCATCGTGAAACTGGAGAACAAATTATGATTTTTACAAAACGGTGATAATCAATCATTTATATGATTCATTATCAGTTATATTTTAATAATTATTTTCGTTTTCGGTATGTTCTCTTTTTTGTCTTTTTAGATTTATTTTTTTTCTTACCCTTTCTTGTTTTACGTTTACTTTTTGTTTTCTTACCACCATAGAAATCTACACAAGTTCTAATCATATGGTCTTTCGGCATAGTTTTGTCTATCCATTTTTTATAATCAAAATTTACCTGGTCTTTAATTTTAAATAAACCACTCGTAGAACTAATATCGCGGGTTTCGTTATCGTTAATTTGTGATTTTCCAAAGTCTAATATTACAACTTTATCACCTTCTACGCTTTGAACAATATTTTCCTTATGGGTATCAAAATGATAAATATTATGGTCACGTAATATGCCTAACGCTTCCATTGCTTTCTCAACTTTCCCTTCTTCTAAGTCTTTATGTTCAATATAATCCATTTCAATGATTATTCTATAGTTTTCATTTTTTAAATCAAGAAGATAATGATTTGTTATCTTTGGTATTATGATATCAGTTTCACTTTCTAATATTATGTCATATGCCATTTTTTGCATTGTTATTTCTAATGTAATCATAAAGATTGTTGCATATTCTTCTTTATACACTATAAAATCTTTATATGTTTTACCCTCAATATCCAGAGTTACCTTTTGACTATCAACCGTATATGCATAAGTTTGATTATCTTTATAAATAACTTGCCAACCTGCTGATGATTGTTGTTTATCTGGTTCAGTATTAGTATCTATGTATGCGTTAGGTGTTTTTTCTTTTTCAAAATTCTCTTTGACTTCCATATATTTTTCGTATATGCGTTTGATGTTTTCGTTTTTATCTTTATCTTTAAAATAAAAATTTATAAAGTCTTCTTCTGTTGGTTTTTCGTTTTCAGTTATAGCTATTGGAGTTACAAGATTCGGTCTGGGTGATGATGTTCTTTTTGATGAGTTCGATTGTCTACTCATATTAAATACACTTTTAAGTTCTGGATCATCTTTATTATCATCTGTATTGAGAGAATTAGGAATTGGGTTGAATCCAAACATATGTAATAAAATATAAAGAGAAAATTATACCAATGTTTTTGGATAATTATTTACTTTCCAAGAGCCTAAACAATGATGAATACCGATATGACCAAATCGGTTATGTTGTTGGTCATCGGTTGCTAATAATAAAACGGACTTACCACCATAATCAATATAAGATTGTGTAACTAATAACGGTCCAGTAGTACAATATACATAAACTTGAGATGGTGGGTCACCATTTTGAGATTGTGCAATTCTAATATTTTCAGGTGATATTCGTTGACATACAATATTGTCAATAATTTGTTTTATAAAAGGGTGTCGTGGAGGTGAATAAAAAGCATAATTACCAATAAGATTAGTGTAACCTTGACAAGTAATAATAGAATCAGTTATATTAAATAATTCAATAGGAAAAACACATTCATTATCACAATCATAATATAATTTATCAAGAGGAAGTACAAGTTCAACATCTAAATCAAGATACACACCACCATAATAGTAGATAACCAGATAACGGAAGAAATCAAGCTGTTGTATTTTATGCTTTAAATGAACAAAGGTATTGTAGTGTTCAGGCATTTTTGTTTTGATAAAGGTAACGATTTCATTATCATCAAAAAACATATAGTTCCAATCAGGATTTAAATCACGAACCTTTTTTACTAATAGTGCATACAGAGGTGGTACATCATGTGTTTTCCAAGTTTGTATTATATTCATTTATATATAATACAAATTACTTTTATATTAATCAATATTTTCAATAGTTTTAATAATATGGTCTGGATAATTCAAGTCTTTTAAAACTCTAACCCCTCCTTTCATTTTAGATATTCCTTTTTTGATCTTATAGGTATAATCAAATGAACCATCAGGATTCACATTAACAACCATTTTGTAATTTTGTATGATATTAGATTGTTTGAACTTTTTGCATATAGTTAAGTAATGCGTTGTTAATATAAATTTAACATTTGGATGTTGTTGTAAATACTCTAAAAATGCATAACCAGCCTTGGAAGCTTCAGCAGGATTTGTACCTGAGTACAATTCATCAAATAAGCAGAAATGGCGAAATTTGGAGTCACTAAACTGATTAATGGTATCAATAATATCTTTACAACGTCTGGATTCGGCTTGAAATAAACTGTCACGACCAGATGTATCAGGAATATTCAAATAGGAATGTATATGAGTAAATGGAGTGAGTGTAGCAGAAGTATAGAAACCACAACCAACTTGTTGTGAAAAAATAATATTTAATGCAGTGGATTTTAATATAGTAGTTTTACCACCTTTATTTGGAGCCGATATAATCATATTTTTCTCAAAATTACAATCATTTTTAACAGGATTTTCGTTGGTTAAACCTGGATAATATTGTTTTTTAAAGGAACACGTTTGTTTATCATCAAAAGTAGCATAAGAAATAATTTTAGATTGTATATTTTTATGAATTCCTAATAGATTATCAATATACCCATGAAATCCAACGGAATAACGAATAGAATTTTCATAAACAGGATTCGAATATAATTTATAATAGCATTGTAGCATATATCCAGTGGTATTAAATTTTTTCAAGTTTTTTTCAAAAATATAGATATCACTGAGTTCCTGTTTCATATCATATAATACAGATATGTTTTCGTCATTGACCCGATTGAAGTCTTTGTATGTTTTGCAATTGTTAGAAATAGTAGAAAAAGATTCCATAGAAAAAATGGTATAATCAATATAATCTCGTAAGTCCAACAAGTCTTTGTTTATATTGATAATGTTACTATAAAATCGTTTGCATAATATCACATTTTGGTAAATTTGAAAGACATACATACCGAACATAAACAAAACATATACAACTTTATCCCAACTGAGCGATTGAAAGCTGCTAATAGCTTTTCCAATGAAATGATTTTTGGCAACATTTTGTAATGTTTTAACGTAAACATCAATGGTAATAGGCACTCCTTGGATTTTTAATAGAATAAATGGAAATATAAGAAATAAAATAGGTAGAGCGAAACTAACAATAGGTGATAATACGTGTGCAACGGATAGAGCTTGTAAAAATGTGGGTGAATCATTTAAATGTTTTAACATCTCCCATTCAATGAAATTGTATTTTTCTAAAAAGTATTCGTCCATCTTGATAGATTTCCAAATATTTTTAACAGTATCACAATTAAATTCATATTTGTATTGGTTGATTTGTTGTTGATAATCTTGTATATTCGTTAATATATGTTTTGTATCATTTAAGTAGAGAATATCATTCGTAATATGTTGTTGCCATAAAGGAATCATATTTTTCGCGAATGTATGAGTTGGATTGAACAAATAATCATACATTGTCTGTGTAGATTCATAGTTAGACGGTATTTTTAATTCTAAATCATAAGATATTGTATCACTTAAGGAGAATAAGTTATCTTTGTCTAAATATTGAATAGGTAATTTAAATGTAGTATCAATATCAAATAATAAAACCTCTGGTTCTGGTTCAGATGTATTATTTGAATCAGTATTATTGATATAATTCGGTATAAATGAAAACATTTTTATTACTATAATATGTATACTAATAAAAAGTAAATTTATTTAACGCAGTTATATTATGCAGAAGAAACATTTATAGAAAACTCATTTATCGTGATATTGTAATGTGACTCAATACGTTTCATGATATGCAAATCATGTTCAGTTATAAAGTTAATAGCTAATCCCTTTCTTCCCCAACGTCCACCACGGCCGATACGATGTAAATAGGTATGAACACATTTGGGTATGTCAAAATTAATAACAGTTCCAACTTGTTGTATATCAATGCCTCTCGCAGTAATATTAGACGAGATTAATACACGAAATTTACCAGCCCGAAATTCGTCAAGTGCCTTATTTCGTTGTCCTTTTTCCATAGAACTATGAATACAGCAAACAGGAAATCCTTCGCGAACCATTGCATCATATAAATCAATCACTCGTTTTACATTATTAGTGTAAATAATAGATTGTGACACTGTTAGTTTTTCAAAAATACTTTTTAACATTTCAAATTTATCATTATCACTATACATCGCGACATAATATTGTTCAATACCTTCAAGCGTAAGTTCTTCTCGTTTCATAGTAATATTTACTGGTTCTTTCATAAATTTATCAGTTAGTTGCAGTACATCTCGCGGTAAAGTAGCACTGAAAATAGCAACTTGTATATTTTCATTAAAATAATTAAAAATAGTATGTATTTGTTCCTTAAACCCTTGTGATAACATTTCATCTGCTTCATCCAATACAAACAATTTAACCGTATGCATTTGTAAATGGCGACGTTTTATCATATCAAAAATACGTCCAGAACAACCAACCACTACATGGGGTGGTTCTTTACGAAGACTATCAATATCATTCTGTACAGATGTACCGCCGATTAATAGTTGGATTCTTACGTCATCCATAAATTCAGCAAATGTTGTAATAACACCATGTATTTGTTTAGCAAGTTCTTGGGTTGGTGCAATAATAACAGCCTGTAAATGGTTATGTGTAGTATCAAGAGTTTGTAGAGTACTTATGGTAAAAGCTCCTGTTTTACCAGTACCAGATTGTGCTTGTGCAATAGTATCATTACCAGAAATAATTGGCATTATAGCTAACTTCTGTATTTCACTTGGATTTTCAAATCCACATGAATAAATACCCCTAAGCAAATCGTTTTTTAAATTTAGATCATCCCAATTTTGAATTACTGGTTTATTACCAGTAGTTTCGTCAATTATTTCACTCATAATTTCTATTATATAATCATTATAAATGTTTAAGCCTTTATAATTATATATATTAATAAGCTAATAATAACAATAATATATATTATAGTAGAACTTATATAGATATATCTATTTTATTATAGTAGATACTAAAATGATGTATGATATTGATGTATTTAAATCCATGAATAAGGAAGATTCGTCTTATACATTACCTAATAATATTATATCAAATATTGATTTATTACATAAATTGCTTGGTGTAAATAATATAATAGATAATGCACCACGTAAACATCAACGAGATAATATGGATAATTGGAAGAAAAAAGAGTTGTTTAAAGCAACTGTAGTTACAAAATTAGAAGGAATGGACCAAATAATTGGAGATATAAAGAAACATATGAATAAATTAACAGCAAAAAATTATGACGATAATTTAAATCAAATTATAGAATTAACTGATACATTAATTGATACGGGAAATGAGTGTATAAATAAACTAATAGATATATTAGTGTCTGTATCGTGTAATAATAAATACTATTCAAATTTATATGCAAAAATTTATATGAATATGATTGATAAACATGAATGCTTTACACTATGTAAAACTGATATCATTAATGATTATTTGGAAGAATTAAAACAAATATCTATTGTCGATCCAACTGTAGATTATGATAAATTTTGTGAATCAAATAAGATGAATGAAAAGCGTAGAGGACGATTGTTATTTATTATTCATTTATATAAAGAAAAAGGTTATGAGAATACTGATTTATTAAGAATTATAAATGAACTGGACCAAATGATAAATGAAAAAAAAACTGATAAGATACATAATGAAGTTATTAATGAACTAACAGAAGATATTAATATATTTGTTACGAATATGGTTGACCAAATCAAAACAGATAATGATTTTACATTTATATTAGATAATATTCGTACATATTCAAGCTGTAATATAAAGGAATATCTTGGTATATCAAACCGAGTAAAGTTTAAATATATGGATATGATGGATTTATTCAAGTAAATAATTTAGATTATGCTATTATAAATAAATAATTATTATTTTTATTGTAACAGAGATAAAAATAATACTATTATGTATACAATATGTTGAAGTCTAAGTTTGAACCTGAATTGGTTGAGTATAAAACACATTATGGAATAGACAATGATGATATTGATTATGACACAAGTGTATATAATTATGATATGAATGGTACTATATTAGAAATAGCATTAGGTAAAATCAAATATACATTTTCGGGTAAGGGTATATTATTTTGTTCTATTTATTTGGTTATAAATGATACACCCAATTCGCGTATTGGTATATTTGAAATACGTGAAAGTGAAATACTTAATAGTATGGTTGATGATGAATTAGAATTAGAAAAAGGAAATATTATATTGTTTGCATCAAGCCGTTATATTAACCGTATGTTAGAAAAACAAATACCCGAAGAAAAAATAATCCAAGACGCGAAGGTAGAAAAAGCTATGGATGATATACAACCTGAAGTAGAAAAGACTGACGTAATGAAGTTAGTTATTGAGGATAAACAACTTTCAACAGTTGCATCAAAGATAAAAGATGAAGGTATGGAAAATCCATTTACTGATGTTGATAAATACGATGTACCAGACATGTTACCTGATGAGAATGATTTAGATATGGATGAAATAATCGCGGATTATAAAGAATCATCAAAAAATAGCTGGATAGAAACATTTACACGTAATAATAATTATACCGTTCATGCAAATGAGGGTTCAGGGGATTGTTTATTTGCAGTAATACGAGATGCTTATAGACAAATAGGCAAACAAACGACTGTAAAAAAGTTACGGGGGTTGATTGCAAAAGAATTAACACAAGAAATGTATATTGAATACAAAGAGTTATATACGGGATTTTTTACAGAATATCAATCAATTAATGCAGAAATGATTGCATTACGTAAGATGAATAATGAGTTGAAAAGACGAATAAAAAATATAACAGACAAAGGAGAAAGAGATACAATTTTAAAAGAAGCGACAGAATTAACAACACGCTATAATAAATTAAAAGTTGATCGTCTTAATACAAAAGAGTTGTTAGACGAGTTTTTGTATATGCAAGATATAAATTCCGTAGAAGACCTTGGTGAATTTATAATGACATCTAAATTTTGGGCAGATAATTGGGCAATATCAAAATTAGAAAGAATATTAAATATGAAATTAATTATTTTGGATGAGAGTGCATATAATAATGGTGATGTTGATGCAATTATGAATTGTGGACCTATTCATAATAATATTGATGAGAAGGTGTTTTCGCCTGATTATTATATTATGACGAGTTATAATGGTAATCATTATGAATTAATTTCTTATAAAGATAAAAATATATTGAAATTTCGTGAAATACCATTTAATATAAAAACAATGGTAATAAATAAATGTTTGGAATGTAATTCTGGATTATATTATTTGATTGATGAGTTTCGTAATTATAAAACGAAATTAGGATTATCACCTGAACAAGGTGTAAAAAAAATAGATGATAATGATATTGTAGATAAGGATATATATGACAGTAATATAGTATTCATGTTCCATTCTAAGTCAAGTAGTGCACCAAAAGCAGGGTTTGGTACGGGAGAAGTAATTCCAACAGATAATGTTATTGAATATAGTAGTTTAAATGAAAAAACAAAAACCTCTGTTATTTATGATTGGCGAAAGAAATTGGATGACTCATGGGGGTCACCATTTACTATTGACGGATTACGTTGGAATACAGTTACTCATTATGTTTTAGCAAGTCAATATAAGAAAGGCTTCCCTGATTTTTATAAAGAATTTGCATTAGATAGTGAAAGTGAGTTATCTACGAGTTTAGAATTGGCAAAGGCGGCTACAAGTAAAAGTGGAAAATTGGAAAATAAACAAGTGCGACCAGAAAATGTTACGGTTGATGCTGATTATTATACAATTGGTGTAGAATCACGAAAAGACCAAGAGAGATATACTGCATTAGAAGCGAAATTTACTCAAAATTTGGATTTACAACGGGTGTTAATGGAAACTAAACGGGCAAAATTAGTTAAGTTTATTCGTAGAAATGACCCTGAACCAGACACACAATTGATGCAATTAAGGAAAAAAATATCACTATAATTGTAATAATGTTCTCGTTTTACAAAATATTAATGTATTTTGTAAAAAATTGATTTATATGTTATATTGTATTTGATTGCATATTTTAACAAGTCTTTTATAAGAACAATGATTAATACTGCTACTGACCCAATGACCATTGAGGAACTTACTGGAAATCCATGTGATTGCTCAATGAATGCTGAACAGACTATGGTTGCTCAGGAAGAACAACCACAGCGAGTACCTTCTCCTGCTCCTGCAGAAGAATTGCTGTTTGACCGACCAACTGAATTTACTCGTATGGAGTTAGAGGTTGATGCATGGACAAGTATTTATATTCCAGTTTTATCAGATAAACTGGTACTTAAGAATCATAATGATATGATTAATAAATTTCAACCAAAATTTTTGAGAGATTTTCTTGAAAAGGTTCTTCGTATTGGAAAGGTTCGTAGAATTGATTACGTTGACCGAGATATTCCAAACTCATCTACACCGGTTAAGGCGGCATTTGTTCATTTTGAGTATTGGTATGATACTCAAACTGCTCGTAATTTGCGTGATAAGTTGAATACATATGGACAGTTTAGACAGAAGGGATATATGTATAAGGGAAAGAGATGTAATTTCTACCAACATAGTGGGGATATTACTGACCCAGCCCGCCCTGGCTATTTTGATATTCGTATCAACCATAAGCCAATTGAGGAAACAGAATGTGATTGGAATATTCATCAACTGTATGCCGAGAATCAGCGTCTTGAAAAAGAGATGTCTGCTCTTCAAGATGAAAACCAGAGAATTATGGAGGATACCACGCATTACATGATGCTTAACAGCAATATGCAAACGGAATTAGATTATTATCGCTCTATGTATTCTAATGATACACCACAACCAAACATAGGTGTTGCTAATCCTCCACCCCCTGAAATTCCATATGAACAACCCGAGTGGATGAACCGAAATACACTATGCAAACCCACACTGACACGGTCACAAACATCTCAATATGTATAAGAAAATATATCATACATAATAAAAATAGTAAATTTGATAAAAAATAAAAAAATAAAAAGAGGCTATGGGGAGTCTTTTTTATTTCATCTCATAAACAGACATTCTAAGAGTGTTGTGTATAGAGTCTGGAACATTCTCTATTAATTTGTTCATATTTTCCATAAATGTAGAATCATTGTGTAATTTTTTTACAAGATTGCAATATCTTTTCATATTATTGTTTATCTTAGATTGTTCCTTGTTAAAGTTAATAGTAAAGCCATTAATATTAATACATTCTCTTATATACAAATCTATATTATACATAAAAATGCTTTTAATAATATAATACGACAATACATGAGTTTTATCTTTGTAGTTTGGATTGGGTAAATTGTCATGTTCACTACTTAACAAGTCGTCATATTTCATATGAAAGTGAGAAAGAATTTTTGAACTTTGAAATATAGAGAACATCTTTTCATTATGTATCATAATTGATAGTTTTTTCATACATTGTTCAAGCCATTTTTCTTGGTTGTCATTCCATTTTGTGGAAAAAAAGATAATAAACATATTATTACAAATTTCTGCCCATATTTCACAATATGTTTCAAATATACGTACATCTGCTACAACATTGAATATGGATAATATTTGTTTATTTGTACTATTATGATTGAACTCAGCAAAATCAAGTCCAAAACTATGAAATGTTTCATGGATAAACACCTTAAACCATTCTTCGTCACGAAATATATGAATGACATTATTTTGTTTACACGCGAATGTGTATGCAGTATTAACATGTACACGGTCCAAATTATCACTATCTATTTGTGGCAATTGTTTTTTTTCTGGTATTAATGACAAAAATATATTCAGTGTTTGAGAACATTTATCTTCTGCAAAAAAATCTGCAATAATTAACCACATATATATACGACGAATGATACTATTTAATTTTTGTTTATTATAATTAATAGGAGTACCAATATGTATAGAAATATTACGGTCATCAATTTTAAAACTACAATTATAATAATGATGAATATTATCCTGTACAGATTTTTGTATTTCATCTGGATAATAGGAAGTATCAAAATCAATATTATTTATATTATTAATTCTAATAGTATTACAAATCTGCTTCCATTTTTCATACGCATAGGCAATGCGATTAAATAATAATGATAATATTTTTGTTGAACTTGGTGAAAACTCCGTAGTTTTTATGTTATATATGGGTTCTACACTATTTTTAATATATGATAAAATAGTATCCGTTGTATCTGTTAGCATAATTAAAGTATGTTTAGAAATTATTTATATAAAATTGATTCATACTAAATACTATATAGGTTAACAGAAACCTCCAAAATACAATAAAAATGGGAATTAAACATTTAAACCGATTTTTAAAAGAAAATTGTAGTAAAAATTCAATACGAAAAATAGAAATACAACAATTACAAGGGAAACGACTTGTAATTGATGCAAGTATTTATATGTACAAATATATGGCAGATGATGCATTAATTGAAAATATGTATCAATTAATATCAATACTCTTATTAAATAATATTATACCTCTTTTTGTATTTGATGGAAAACCTCCTCCGGAAAAGTATGATTTAATAACAAAACGAAAAGAGGTAAAAAAGATTGCTGAAGATAAATATAGTGAATTATTACTTAAATATGAAAATACAGATGATAAAAATGAAAAACAAAATATGATGAAAGAGATGGTTGAATTAAAAAATAAATTTGTTCGTGTAACAAATAAAGATAAGGAACGTGTAAAAGAATTATTAACCGCGTTTGGTATTATGTATTATGAATCAACTAATGAAGCCGATGAAGTTTGTGCATATATGGTAAAGTCGGGAAAAGCATGGGGATGTTTAAGTGATGATATGGACATGTTTGTATATGGATGTACAAGAGTTTTACGAAATATTAGTTTAATAAATAAAACTGTTATTTTATATGAAACTTCAAATATTTTGAAAGAATTGTGTATGACTGATATAGATTTTAAAGAAATAATGGTATTATCTGGTACTGATTATAATATAGACGCAACTACATCATTGGATGTTACTATATCTTGGTATAGTAAATATAAATCAGCTTTAAGTAATATTAAGGAAAAAATACCATCATTTTATGATTGGTTATTAGTTAATAGTGATTATATTACCAATATTGATGATTTACGTAGTATATGTAAATTGTTTACATTAGAACAAGATTCTTCATTAGATAAATTTGAAATTATATTAAATAAACGTACTGATAGAGATCTACATAATATTATGGAAAAAGAAGGATTTATATTTACCTAAGTAGGGATGAAATATAACAACCTTTAAAGTCATGAATACCAGTATGTGTTAAATTTATACTTACATCTATCCATATTTCACCTTCTAATAATGTCCAACGATTACAAAACATCCAATCTTCCGAAAGATAATGGTCATCTACCACACCACAATCAAATAATGCATAAGCATATTTATTTTCTTCTGGTATTAGAAAGTTAATATCATCGGTGTACTTGGTTGAAGAATATGATTTTATCATTTTTTCTATTACATTTCGTTGCATCATCATAAATCCTGTAGCAACATGCTTTACTTGAGTTAGATTATTTTTAATTTTGACTTCTTTTGTATTATAATTCACATTGTATGTTAATAGATTCATTTCTATAGCATCTTTATCATTTATTTCGTGCAGATGTGAATTGTTTTTTACATTAATCATATCTTGTACTTGATTAGGGTGTTCTTCAGTTGGTATCAACTTATCCAAATTGTATTTTTTGAGTGGATATATACCACCTATTATTGATTTATCTGCAATTAATAACTTCAATATATCAGTTGGAACCCATGTTATATCATTATCAATAAAAAGTATATGTGTCATTTCAGGGTCACTCATTGCTTTTGCAATTAAATTATTTCGTGCACGTGTAACTAAACTATCGCTTTTACAAAATAATACCTCCAACCGAATACCAAGTTCTCTACATAATTCTTTTGTTTTCATTAAACATTCTATATAATTTACAAAACATACACTACCAAAGCATGGTGTTAAAATATAGATAACAGGGCTAATTTTATTAGTATATTCATCTAATATTTCGTATATGTTTATGTTCTCAAAATCACTATCCATTATATAAGTATTTGAAAATAGTACTTTATATACTTTATTTTTGATACACATTAATGTATTTGATGTATTTGATGTTCTCAATTACATTAGTAACTATCTACACCTGTAAAAAATTGATTTCTACGGACTGAGTATTAGATTGTATATTTTATTATATCTTTTATATAATGACTCGTCAAACTGAAGTTAAACGATTGATTACAATCAACAAAGAATTAGATAAGCCATCTGTTGCACCGAATACACGGATTAGAATGTTGAATCAACTTGCTAATAAGTTACAAAAGGTTGGCCGATTTAAACAGGCATCAGAAACATATAAACAAATCGTTATGATTCAATGTCAAGTATTTGGAGAGGGACACCCTCGCACAATATGTTCTAAAACAAGAGAAGCTATGACATATAATCATCAAGTTGATATTGATAATAAATCACGTCATTATCGCGAGGCAAAGAAATTGGAGGAGGCTGAAAGGATTAGAAAGGCGAATGAGGAAGCTTTAAAGAAAAGGGAAAAGGCTGCAAAGAAAGCTGCAAAAATGGAATAAATAAATAAAAATGATAAAAATAATATGATAAATGTATATAGTTTTTTATCGTTGAAATAAATATTATTGTAAGTAATATTTATTTTTTATAGTGCGGTAATATTATAAGATATTCATTTTTATTATATTTTACTATGTGATTAAGGTGTTTATTTGTTTGTTTGACCGTGTTTTTACTTTTTATAATGTTTCTATTATTTTATAATTTTTATAGGAATATATTACTTTATTTATGCAGCTACAGTAGGTGTAGCCTTTTGGAAGTGGTGCTTCATGTAACGCTGGAGGTTAAAGTAAGTAAGCTCATCACCCTTGGCAACATTAAGCAACTTGGTTAGCTTAGCGTCGGGATGGATAATACGACCATTATCCTTATCTTGAAGGTTATGGGAACGGATGTAAGAGTTAATCTCCTTACTTACTTCAGTACGAGCCATCTCAGTTCCAATGGACTTACCAAGGAAGTGAGCCAACTCGTTACTAATAGCAGTAGGCTTGACGAAACCAGAAGGCTTTCTATCACCAGTGTTACGACGCTTCTTGCTGGAAGCCTTGGCAGCAGCCTTCATCTCACGGGCCATTGCCTTCTCAAGAGTCTTGTAATCACTCTTAACTGTTACAAATACACTTGCAAGTTGTTGCAACTTAGCACTGAACTCAGCCATCTTTACAACGATGGATGGAGTCTCAACAACAGCAGCAGGCTCAGCAGCAGGTGCAGGGGTTAGCTTGACCTCATTAACAGGGGCAGCGGGTGGGGCGGCGGCAGCAGCGGCCTTCTTGGAAGTCTTTGCCTTGGGGGCAGGGGTAGCGGATTCAGTAGTCTTAGATGCTCTAACCATTCTGGGTTTATATACTACATACTAACCATTGTTTTAAGTATGTTTACATGAATATATATAAATTGAATAATTATAAATTTATTACAGTCTGAATACCGTTTGGAAAACGCGTACAATATAAATTATATATATATTTAGTATAAAATTTATAAAAGTTGGTACAACTATTTTTAATAAACAATTGATTCATACAACCATGGCATTACATCACGCGCAGGTCGCGAAATAACAGTTAATGCTGTTAATGCAATTAATGTACCTATTTTACGGGTTTCAATGTTTATTCCGCTATATACTAAGTTTTCAAATACAATTAGGCATACTGTTTTTAATGTAGTTGTTGATAAATCCATATGTCTTACTGAATTTGGAAATATACCATCAAATGGACCATGTACAGGACATATATCATTTTTTATTTCATATGAAATTTGTCCACGGAAATTCCATATATCATAAAAACACCTATATAATTGGGCATACTGTATATGAGATAAATTAGTAAACCATGTCTGGTCTGTATAATTACCCAATTGGTCTATTTCTATAAATAATGAATTTATACGCTCATTTATTGGTTCTTGACGCGTATTCACTAATTGTTGATATTGTTGCCGATATTGTTCTGGAATTGTTTCAATATTTCTAATTGGATTATAATTTAAATACGAACTAACTTCCGTATCATTAGTAAATTCATTATTTATTCTATTTATTAAATTTCTATAACGACTTATGTATCGTGCAGTATTATTTTGTACAATATTCTTATAAGGTTCGTTTATCTCTCTCATTCTTTGGTAAACTAATAATGATAAGTTATATATGTGTATTATTTCATTTTTATGCTTTCGTGTGAATGGAGTTCGTGTATATGGATTAAATATTTTACGTGTGCTTCGTAACATTGTTATTAATGATGTAATATCAAATCCGTAGACAAAATTGTCAATATCTGTATAACAATAAAAATATTCATTACTAATTTCATCTAATGGTTCCATTGTTGAAAAATCTGTGGTATTTGTACACTTATCACGCTGTTCGTTGAATTCTTTAGTTTTGTTTATTACTTTTTTTACAAATTGTCTTCGAGTATATTTTTGTATAATAATCGTGTTTTTTATTTGTTCAAATAATGTTGTTATTCGTTCTATTAATACAGCCTTTTTACCAGAAATATGTAACTTATGTTTTTTACATACTTGTTTTAAGATAGGTATTGTATAAGATTTCATCATAACCTCATTATTAATGTAATCATCGTAAGTAAATACTTCTAATTTTTTTTTTACTTTTATTTTTATCTCTTTCTTCTTTTTTGGTACTACATCTATTATGTTTTCATCTAATGTTATTGTATTTAATAATATATTTGCATGGTCGGTAGTTGACATTTATATATTTCTTGTATTATACTATCTATATACATTATTTATTAGTATTTTTTTACAATATTCATATATATTTTTGTATAATAAAATACACCATAAATGCAGCAAATATGTTCTCTTCAAATACTTAATGCTTATATATTGTAAAAAATTGATTTAAAGCTACTTGTCTAATATATTGTATACTTGTATACACTCGTTATATTTACAATGTCTAAGTCTTCAGCACCTATCGTTTTGAGCAACAGTGATTGGAATACTTCCGCTATTCGCTATATGCAACCTAAGCTTAATGACCGAGGGGGAAAGTCAATTAATATTATTAGCACACAGTCTAATCGTTCACTTCATATTTCTACTCCTCTCATGATGACATGGGGAATTAGTGATTTTGTTGATGAAAAGACTGGAGAGTCTGATGGTAAGTTTAGTATGTCTTTGGTATTTCCTAATGGCGATTATACTACAGCTGCTACTGATACCTTTCTTACAAAGTTGAAGGCGTTTGAGAATCAAATCCTTGATGATGCAGTTAAGTACAGTGATGCTTGGTTTGGCGAGGACTTGTCAAGAGAAGTTGTTAAGCACAATTTCTTCCCATTCCTAAAGTATTCTAAGGATAAGCTTACTAAGAAGATTGACCTCTCTAAGTCACCTTCTATTCGCGCACGTGTACCAAACTACAATAGCAAGTGGGGAGTTGAGGTATATGATACCCAGAATAATTTGCTATTTCCTTGCGATAATGAGAATATGACACCAATGGATTTTGTTCCTAAGCAAAGCCAAGTTGCAGCGGTTCTACAATGTGGTGGTCTATGGTTTGGAGGTAAGGGATGGGGAGTTACTTGGAAGGTAAACCAATGCGTAGTTAAGCCCCGTGAGGTAGTTAGTGTGTTTGGTAAATGCCATATTCAGCTATCTGCTGATGAAATTAAGCAAATGGACACACCTGTTCAGGCAAATGCAGATGATGATGAGGAAGGTACTCTTCTACCAGCCACAACTCCAGCAACTGTTGATACTAATGTTGAAGATAGTGATGAGGAGGAAGAGGAAGAGGAAGTAGCACCAGCACCAGCACCAGCTTCTAAGAAGAAGGTTGTCAAGAAGGCAGCACCTGTTGAAGAGGAGGCAGCAACAGCTCCTAAGAAGAAGGTTGTCAAGAAGAAGGCAGCACCAGCATAAAATTTATATAATACTAATAAAAATAGCACAAAATAATGAAAATAAAAATAGCACAATACTAATCACAAATAAAAAATAATGAAATAATAGAAAAAGCACATTAATTACTCAAACACCCTAAGCATAAAAACAAAAAACTTCAATGTTTTTTATTGGAATATATAAATAATATGATATCAAAAATAATATCATATTAAGACCTAAAATAAACTATATTATTTTTTCTTTGGACATGTTCCATCTTTGATGAAATATAAATACCCGTATTTTTCCCATTTTTCCAACACACTCTGTATTTCACCATACAATGCATTAAAATCCTTGTTCAAATATGGTTCGGGCTTATCATATGTATAATCTTTCCATAATGCAGGATTATTCTTTTTTTTTGTTCTTTTTATTTTTCGTTTCATTATTTCTACCATTCCGCGAAGTTCATCTTTAAAATAATCTCGCTTTATTATATTTTTATACATCTTTATCATTTCCATTTGTCGTTTTTTCATATTTTTTTCAATAGGTTTATTCAAATACTTTAATAAAGTATAACTTTGACATAATGTGTCATTTTTGTTAATATTTGTATTTTGATATCCTTCGTCTACACTGCACCATTTTATGATTTCTCCATTTTTTCCTTTTTTTTCTAATACGTGATGATTTGAATATTCAAATTCTTCAGTTGCATCTTCTACTACAAAATACCAATCCCTGGGTGTATACATTTCTTTAATGATTTCACGAATTGTTTCATCTCCAAATATTTGATTTATATAGGTGTAATGCTCTTTAGAGAAAATTTCTAAATTTATTTTGCTACAATTATTCATAGATATATAATATTACTTATATTAAATATCTATATCATTTATTTACACATGTCCGGATACTGCAAGGTCGTTTCTATATATTCGTAATGATTCAATATATCACTTAACGCATTATTGTTAATCTCTTCAATCCAAAATTTGTCATCTGTATATGTTTTCCCATGAAACTTATTAAATTGTTTGTAGTGGTCTACTCCATAATATACAGTGTAATCATTCTGACGCAATGAAATATCTAATATATTTCTTATGTGTGTTTTTCCACTAAACTCAGGACCACAAATTACAATACTAACTCCTTTTTCAATAGCCTTCTCTACTTTACGTCTAACTATTTTGCACTGTTCATTATATTCTTCCATTTTATATAAATACGAATCTATATTTAAGTGTTATTAGTAAAATATATTATAGATAACTATGTTATGATTGCTATGGTTGGTAGGATAAATGAAGATAAAATAAATGATAAACCGAAATTTAGAGGAAAATTTAAAAATAACTCTATTTGTAAATGGTTAAAATTTAACCGAAAAATATATATTATAGAAGGTAATGATAGTGATAGTGATAATGATAATAGTAATGATTATGATAAAGAAGAACTTATAAACGGTAATAAACCAGTGGCACAGATATATCCCCGACCTGGTATATTCAAACTTTTTAAAACATAGTTTTTATTTCAAACCAACTGTATTGCACTATTTTACAATACATATAACGATATTCCACATGCCAACATACTTATTATTATTAATCTATTCATTTGATTATTTACTACACCACTATTACAACCCATATCCTCTGCAAGACTTTTATATTTTGGACCCAATTCTTTATCAAAATCAAATCCATATTTATTTGTACAACCACCACATTCATTATATAAATCATCTACGCACATCTGGCAATCCTTACTACATATACATGTAGTTGCATTTCTCGTAGGACACATATCATTTATTTGAGGACAATTATCTTCAAGACATGGTGTCCAATAATTATCTATTTGGAAATTGCACACATTTTCGCAATTTCCTCCCGTTGATGCCATTATTACTGTTGGCACTATACTGCTTAATAATATTAGTTCTTTCATTTATACTATTATTATTTATTTATCTTTAACTATCTTTTGGAAAATAAGCTGTTACGGATGAAGGATAAAAATGTTTATTAACAGACAAACTATCATACAATTGTGTTGCCATGTCATTATTTTTAACTATATATACAGGTGCTACTGGACTTTGCATATAAAATATCCATTCTAATAAATACCGTTTATATGAATTATTACAAATAATTATACTTTTTGATAAGTAGACATTATTTTGTAACTTTTTCCTTTTTTTTAATTTATTTATAAATACAGTCATTTTCCAAGCATACTTCATTAACGACATACCTAATCCTTGTGTATCAAATATAAATGTGTATGGTCTTTCTCGCATATCATAAGAAACCCATTTATTCGTAAATTGTTTCCATGATTCATTTGTTATATTATGATCAAATGTTATGAATATTTTTGGAAATAATTTATCATCAAAGAAAGCAAACATTAATTATATTATAACATTTTTTAATATAATTACAATTTAAACTTTTTCAATATAATTATAATTTGAACATTTTTGTAAAATAAGCAACAAAGAAAATACCAACAAAACATTTGGAAAATAAGTCTAAAACATTATATCCTACATTTTTTGTTATATCATCCATTTGATAAAATACTCCATAAAATGCCCATAAAATTACAAATGAATAAAATAACATCATATTATCAAAATTATACTTAGTCAAGAAATTTTTGTAAATATATCCGTATAGAGTGAAAAAGAAACCAAAACCTGCAACGTTTGCCATGGTTTTATCTATTATTCCCATCATTCCTAAGTAACCCATTCCTAACATACCATAATTTAATCCCAACATTGTCAAAAATTTGGAAAATTTTAAAGGTCCTCCGTTTGTATTGTATAAAAATGCCAATACTAAAACTAACAACATTATTGGTGTTGTTATTGCCCAATCTAAATATCTTGTTTTGTTTATACTTTCGTGGTCTAAATTACCACCTTCGGCTTTCGATACAAATTTGGAATAAAAGAATGCCGCAACTACTGAAATACAAGTTTCTAAATTTAAAATATTTCTAATTTTTTGATCAGGTGTTCTCATAGCTTCTATAAATGTTATAGTTGCCGTTGTCATAAAAAATACATAAGTTATGTAAAAGGTATTGGTTATCAATTCTTCTGTCATAGTTACTATATTTATTCATTAGATTTTAAATCTACTGGACACAGTACAATATGTAATTGATTGTGTCTCATTATAATCTACTTGTGTAGCTATTGTGAATTATATAATGTGTATGCTTAAATGTTAATTTTAACGTTCAAATAATATAATTATAATAGATATAATTATAATAATGCAAATTCCAAGAATATTTGTTCAAACTTCCAGAGCTAAACCAGAACAATATGTTGTTGATATGATACAAACCAAAATACCCGAATGGAAATATCTACATTATAATGATGCTGAAATTATTCAGTTTTTTAAGGAAAATCCCATAATTGAATTACCTAATATGGCCGAAAAATTTTATTCATTTAATTACGGTGAACACAGAGCCGACTTATTTAGATACTATTTTTTATATATTCATGGAGGTGTATATATGGACACAGATGCCATGTTATTAGTGAATATTGATACCATTGTAAAAGATTATACATTTTTTTCCGTTAATTCAAGCCATTTTGTCGGTACCATTTTTCAAGGATTTATTGGCTGCACTCCACGTAACCCTATTATTCAAAAAGCATTAATTAATATCTACAATACACCTAATGAAGTTGTTATTAAATCATTTCATCTATTTTGTAGAAACCTCTTTATTTTTTATGAACAAGATAATGATGAAGATAATACTAATACAAATAAAATGCTACTGCAAGAATTAAATGAAAATAATCCGGTATATGCACCAGTTATGGATACAAATAATAATATAGAAGTCTTACGACATTATTATGCTGATAAAATTATTCCACGAGATCTACCGTAATGATAACTTGATATGAATATATACATCTCCTTTCTTTGTTATATCATATATATCTTTCGTATTTATTTTTGTTATTCCCTTTTTTGCAAACATAATTGTTTGGTTCTCTACCAGTTTTAATGAACTTACTTGGATTGGAAGACATTCAGTGTGACAATTTACATTAACTAACGGCAGATTCCATATATCATGGATGTTATAATCAATATATATGTGGATGTTATTATTTTCATCTATATCTATATTACTCGGTAAATCTGGTATGCAATTTACATATAAATCTTTTTCGCCACACTCATATACCAACTCATGGTGCCACAACGGTATTATATATGTTTCACTATTTATGTTTAATTTATACAAATTATTTTCATACAAATCACCAAGAGTTGGATTCAATAAAATACACTCATCATTTTCATTTTTATTTTTTATTAGCAACGATATTTTATCTATTAATGATTCTGTTATGTGAAATGCTGTCTTATATTTTTCTAATAATGCATGTGTTTTTATTAATACAGTTTTATCCAACTGTTTCAATAATTCTATTGCTTTATTTTCGCATAAATTTGTTATACGATTTATTATACTATAAAATGCAGTTTGGTTCGATTCGTTCTCCAATATTTTCTTCATAAATAACATAAATATACTTTTGTAAGAACCATTTCTGGGCGGATATAAATCATCACCAAATATATCATTATCTGTATAATCTACATGACCTTCATGCTTTAATACATATTCATATGCTTCATTTATTTCTTGAAACCTTGTTGTTGCATCTGGACTTGAATTCTTATCAGGATGGTATGTTAATGCTTTTAACCTATATTGGCGTTTTATATCATCTAACGTTATATCCGTGTTATTTATGTCTAAATCTAAATATTTATACGCTTGTATTTTGTTCATCCAAATTATAAATTTTAGTTATTATATAAAAGGTAATACTCTCTAAGTGGTATATTGGACGATAATTATTATTATAATACTTCAAAAAGACATACATACGTTCTATTGTATCTGTTAATGCAGTATCTGTTAATTCACCTGTATTTATAAAATGACTTATTATATACCAAATACATTCTGGTACATCCAAATTATACGTTAATATATTATATAATGCCTCACGTATTTCTATAAATCTATTCTTATCAATCGTTGAAATTTCATGAATTATTTGATTACATACAATATCAAATATATCTTCAGGAATTGGATTATTTTTTTCGTACCCTGTGAATAAATCAAATTGTTTTATCTCTTTCAGGTTTAAAATACTCTCACTGTCAATATTCTTTAATTGATTTGTTATCAACTTTTTTGATTCCGGGGTTATAGTATTTTTTGATATACGTTGTATAAAATTATTTACAGACGTTTTTTCTATATCTAATGGATTTATTTCTTTATATATATCTTTCTTTGCACGACCTACATGTATTAAATGACAAATATTTTGTATGGTTATTGGTAAAAAACTTACTTGTTCAGTTATTAAAATAAATTTTATAAAAATATTGGTGTGAGAATGATTATATTGCTGCATATAACTATAAAATATATCCAATAATTCTGTATGGATTTGATGGAAGTTCTTACAAACGATTATACCTATCTTTTCTTGTTTCACTGAAACTATATCTATTATTTGAAAAAATACTTCATGCCATAATGTCTTTGAATTACAACCCAATAATGCCATATCTATTTCATAATGTATATCACTTATACGATATATATACTCTTGTTTATCTGTTGTTACTGTTATACGCTTTTCATATTTTAAATCACTTGGACTATATCTTTTTAATAACGATAATAACTGTGAATATTTACCAACACCCGATGGTCCGTATAATATCATGTTCTCTATTTTATTTATATCTGTTGGAAATTTTAAAAATGTTTTACATAATTCTGGATGAATATTATACTGTTCTACCGCTTGAACATATTCTACAAAACTGGTTTCATAATATTTCATTTAATATTATGAATATATATTATTATGCTTTTATACGCATTATTTTTATATTATCATACATCGCTTTATGTTTATAAATGGAAGTGCTTGAATTATTGATATTAATGATGCACCAGTTAAACCCAAACCAGAAACACCTATTAATCTTGTCAAAATATTTTTTACAGTTTCATTAGATACATATCCCATTACCTGAACAAAGTATGACAACAACATTATTAACAATATTATTCCTACCCATATTAGCGTTGTGATATACGTATCCAAATATTCTTTATATTTTCCTGATAGTTTCGCTTCTTTACCTGATGTTTCCATTTTGTAGATATAATATGGAATACTAATTGTAAATATTGATATTAATACAAGAAAACTACACAAAAATACTACGTATTTTATGATCTTATCCATGTCTTGGTTTCCTCTTGGATCCACAATATATGAATATAATACCATCATTGTTACTAATATATATTTATTGAAAAAATCACTTACTGTAATAGACAGTGTTGTGAATTTATCGCCGATTTTATTTACTATTGGCTTTATTAATTCTATTATTCCTGGTTTATTGGTATTAGATGATTCCATTTCTTATTATAATATTCCTTTATATATTATGGCGGAGTCGGTAAATTATATGTTGTACATAACCATTCTACTAATGTTTCTACAGTACAATTTAAAAAACCATGAGGACACTTTTTTATATTCAAAAACTTAGGCTTTTTCATTTCTGGTGTCTTATAATACACATATGCACCATATTGACCCCTTCGTACATCCATATGTTCATTCAGTTCTCGCAATACCGATTTTTCTTTTGTTGGTTTTATACATTCTTTCATATCTTCCATTGTAAACGTTTCTAATTTTGCATCCGTATTTTTTACACTTATACGTGTTTCTCCATACTCTATATACAACCCATATCTACCCTTCTTTATAAATACATCCAGGTTCTCCATCTCACCAATTTTACGCTCTGTTATTTCTATTAATTCTTTTAATGTATATTCACCCGCCTTTAGTTTTTCTAAATCTACATCCTCTCGGGCTTGAATATATTCTACAGTTCCATCTTCTAATGTATGTTTTATTGCTGGACCATATTTTTCAAATATATACTCGTAACCTTCTTCTATTGGATATGTTTGTTTTGTCACTTCACGCAGTGGCTTGGAATGACTCTTTATTTCCGCTACACACTCGCGACATATCTCTGCCCAATCTGTTACTTCACCACTGCACACTTTATCTAACTCATATTCCATGTTTTTTGTATACTCATATGAGAACATCTCTTGATAATACTTCAATAAAAACTCTATTGTTAATATTCCTACTGATTGGATGACTAACTTCTGTTTCTCTGCACCAAATACTTTTTCGGTATTCGTTGTTGTTATCGTTTCACCTGTTAATTCGTATTCTTCACACATCTTTGTTATTCCTTCTATGTCGGTTCTCTTTACATACTCTCTTTCTTGGATTGTATCTACTATTGTTGCAAATGTTGAAGGTCTTCCTATTCCTAATTCTTCTAACTTGTTTATCAAACTTGCTTCTGTATAATGACGATGCTTATTTGTTACGTGTAACTCACTTTTTATTGTATTATATTTTACTTCCTCTTTTTTTGCTTCTATGTTCTCCAAATACATTCGTAATGCAGTCAAATTATTTTCTGTATCTGTAGGTTCTCCCTTTTCACTAATTTTCTTCCATCCAAGAAAAGAAGGAATCTCTATTGTATATGTATAATGACTTTTCTTTGGTGCTGTTATTTTTATTTGAGATACATTATATACTGCTGCTGACATGCAGCTTTCTACTGAATTATTCCAGATTAATTTATACATCGTGTTCATTCGTGTATCTTCACACGTTCCTAATGTACGGACGTCTATTTGTGTTACACGAATCGCCTCATGGGGATTATTTGTATCCGTGTTCTCTATTTTATCCAGATTTCCTACATATTTTTCATTGAATTGTGATTTTATATAACTACTTGCCTTCTCCAAATATGCTTTGGAATATTTTGTACTCTCTGTACGCATATAGGTTATAAAACCACCTTGATATAATTTTTGACATATTGACATTGTATCTTTTGGTGACATATGGAGAACATTACTTGCTACCTGTAATAATCTTGATGTATGGAACGGTTTGGGAGCCTCTCTTGTTGACTTCTTGTATCCACCAACAGATAACATATGTTTATGTGTTTTTGACATTTCTAAGAACTCTAAAATATCAGTTTTGGAGAACATATCTATATTTAATTGGAATTGTAATTTTTTGGGTAAAAATGATGAACTTATTTTGTATTTTTCATCCAGTGTATCAGTTTTTTCATTGTGGTTCTCATACACCAATCGCAATGCTGGACTTTGACAACGACCTGCAGATAATGAATTCGTTTTATTGTTATATAAATACTTCCATAAATAGGGTGAAATCTTGTATCCTACCAATATATCAAGAACCTGACGAGCATGTTGGGCATGAACCACATTCATATTGATTAATACTGGATTTTTTACACATAATTGTATCGCATCCTTCGTTACTTCGTGAAATAATACTCGTTTTGTTGTTTCTATCGGTAACCCGAATTGCATACAGATATGCCAACCGATGGCTTCTCCTTCTCTATCATCATCTGTTGCTATAAAAATATTAGATTTGGAGAACTTTTTAATTATCTTTTCCATTTCCTCCACATGTGCCTTCTTTTCATCAATTAACGAGAACCTTGGTACAAAACTTTCTTTGGTGTCTATGGATTTCAACCCTTCTATTGTACGAATATGCCCTTTGGAAGCTATACAACAATATTCTGCACCCAGAAAATGCTCTATCTTTGCACACTTAGATGGTGACTCTACAATAAACAAATACTTGGCTTGGGTGAGATTCACTGAAGTAATTGTTTGTGAACCTTTTTTATTTGTATATTTCTTATAATTTTTTGGAGGCATTGGAGAACCTTGTGATATTTTATTATATATTTTTATATTTATACCTGTTTTCATATGTTTTTAGATTGAGTTTCATAATTATATTCAGGTTCTCTATTACTTGAATATAATTTACTTTTTCTTATGATTCTTACGAGTCTTGCTTCTTCCGCCAAGGTAGTTTTTACGGTCTATCATTCGTATTATATCATCAGGTAGTTTCCCGTCAGGTCCTCTATTAGATGTTCCACGAACCCCTTGCAAATATTCACCTAATTTTACTCTCAATCCTTGTCTTTTACGAATTTTTGGAAGCTTTTGTTTAATTGCATACTCTTTTAATATTTTTGCTACCTCTGGATTTTTAGCATTTTCAACTGCATCATCTATCACATTATTATTATCACCATAAGCAGTATAATTAAAATCTATTTCACCCTTACGTTTTTTAAGCATAAGTTTAATCATGTCGATGTCTTCATTTAGCACAGCATATGCAATAGCAATATCACCATTTACGTGTGTAGCATTTATATCAACGCCTTTATTTAATAATAGTCTTACTGCAGGTAAATTAAACCATTCAGCAGCTTCAATTAATGGTGTTGAACCAGTATGAACATCTCTTTCTACACTTGCCCCATGTTCAATTAAATGTTTTAATATTGTTGTAGAAGGCTGAATCTGTCTTGCTGCATATATAATAGCTGGAACTGTTTCAGTCCCTTGCCCTTGTATATATTGGTGTTGATATGTAATCATTACATTATTTGGATCTGCCCCTTCTTCTAAATATGTTTTCACACTTGATGCATTTTCTTCTTCAATTGCAACTTGAAGATATTCGTCAATAGTATTTGGGTATTCTTCCTCAATATTGTCAGTGATACATGGTCGGTGGCTTGAACAGTTGACTCCACTACCTTTTTGTTTTCTAAAAAAATCTGATATCGATTTTCCACCAAGTTTGCTATTTCTACCGCTACCTGGGGGTCGAACAATACCATCCCTAACTGCGTTGTTATAATCGTTTGTTGCATAGGTATCCATCCCTCTATGTATCTGCGTAACTAAGGAAGCAGGGTTTTCAACCCTATCTTTTACTAGTTCCATGGCTTTTTGTTTTTTACTTCTTGTTTCTTTTTCGGTTTTTATTACCTTTTCTAATAATTCCACGATTTCTGTTCGTCCTTCCTTACTTGCCTTCATGAGAGCCGTAGATCCATTATCATCCTTCACATTTACATCAGCTCCCTTCTCCAGTAGCATTCGCACGACTTCTGTGTGTCCATTTTCACTTGCCTTTATGAGAGCCGTAGAGCCATATTTACCCTTCGCATTTACATCAGCTCCATTCTCCAGTAGCATTGACACTATTTCTATGTCTCCATACCAAATTGCCATATCCAGAGTCGTAGAGCCATACATAGTCTTCACATGCACATCAGCTCCATTCTCCAGTAATATTCTCACGACTTCTGTGTGTCTATATAAAATTGCATTAAAGAGAGCCGTAGTGCCAGTATCAGTCTTCGCATTTACATCAGCTCCCTTCTCTAGTAATATTCTCACTATTTCTATGTCTCCATCACGACTTGCTATAATAAGTGCAATATCTTCGTCTTCAGATCCGCCTTTCTGTCGTTTTGAATGTGTTTTTCTAAATGTTTTTTTGGATTTATTTTTGCGAGTCTTTCTTCTTTTTCCACCTTTAAAAGGCATTCCATCGGTACCGATTCTTACACCCATTTCTAAACGATCTACAGGTGTAGCATCAGCAATAGCAACTGGCGTAAGAGATTTATATATATTATAACGTTCATCATACGGAAAAGCTTTTGTTTTTCGTTTGTCAGTACATTCAGTTGCTTTTGGTATTTTTTTTGTTTTAGAACATGATGTTCCATTACCCGTTTGAATTTTTGGATTATTTTGTCTTGTCATTACTATATTATCATATTTTAAAATTATATGTTGAGATATATTGCTGGAAGTAATATTAATCATGCTTTAGCTGTAGGTAAAAAATATCTAAATAAAAATAAAAAACCTATAATTAATTATGTAGTAGAAGGAAAAAATAATTATAGGAAAACGTATAGAGAGTATAATAAAATAATATCTTTATTACCTGAAAATTATTCCATAGCATTAAAACTATCTTCATTTAATTTTGATTCATTGACTATTAGTGATATTATAAATAACGCAACCAACAAAAATATTAAAGTATTTATTGATGCAGAAAGTGATAAAGATAATGAAATATATCAGGATATATCTACAGATTTATTATTAAAACATCAAAATGTTTATAAAACTTATCAAATGTATAGAAAAGATTCTTTAAACGTATTAATGAGTGATATAATTAAATGCAATAAAACAAATATTCCATTTTCTGGAAAATTAGTAAGAGGAGCATATTGGAATACGGAAAAAAATGATGGTCATTTATTTATTAAAAAAGAGGATACTGATGAATCTTATAATCAAGCTATATTAAATATAAATAAATTTGAATTTAATACACAACCAAATATAGTATTGGCAACACATAATGAGAAATCAATATATATAGCACGATTATTAAATAAAGATTTATTTGAATTTGCTCATCTACAAGGTATGAAAGAATGTTACTATAATAATATTTGTAACACAAGTAATGTTTATGTTTATATACCATATGGTCCATATAATGAAATGATACCCTATTTGTCAAGAAGATTATACGAAAATATTGATATGTTAAAATACACAATACGTTAATATAATTCAGGGTTATGGTAATATGTTCTGTCTGAGTAAGTATTGATAAATTGTTATGTGATATACATCCTATCCAATTCTGGAATGCTTCCTTCATCAAATTTATTTGTATAATTCACTTCGGTAACATCCAGAGTTTTTACTTGCTTAATTACACATTCCTTTTCTAAATTAGGTATTCGTAACGTATAAGACAAATATACTCTGTGTTCATTTATACTACAGATTATTATATTAAAAAAGCATTTCACGTAACCAGTTACATAATATTGTATTGTTAGTGAAGGTCTTGTTAATAACATTCCATTCATTGTTTGTAGTAAACGATATTTTGTATCCTTATATTGAATATTTTTGATTGATTTTGATATTTGCATACATTTATTTGAATATATTTCTAATTGTTGATTGGTAAATGGAATCGGCATAGCAGGATTGTTTGGTTTTAAATGGATATATTTTAATAGATAATGACATACACAATCTGATAAACGACGAATCGGAGATGTAAAATGACAATACTCTGGAGAACCTACCAAGTCATGTGGCTTTACCGTTGAAATGTAATCTGCTTGTATACCATTCACAATAATTTCATTTAATAATTCTTGACCTGTTATTCCACTATATACCGTATTTAACCATTCACTTGCAGAACATATACGAAATATACCTACGCCTTCAAAGTTGATTTTTAAATATTCTCCTACAAAAGAATTTGCAAATATTGCAAACTCTGCTATCATTTGTTTCATTAAAATCTCTGTTGGGGTATCATGATATAAATACATTGATTCCTTGTCATATTTTACATAAGAATTTGATACTTCGTTTAAAACGACTCCTTTGGTTTTTAGCCCCCTTATTTGGGTGAGTGCTTTACTTATATTAATACCATATGTTAACACCTCATTTGTGTCATATAATTCTCCTGCTTTTGCATAGCTTAGTGCATTATTTTTGTCTACTTTGATTTTTGTAAATAATAATTTCACATTACCTATCGGTTTGTATGTTTCTTTTTGAATCTCAGTCAAGATTGTAATTGCTAATTTTTCGTTTCCGTATTTATTCACCATTAAACTTGCCTTTTCCATGATTTCTTCTGGAATCATATGAATCGGTTTTTGATTAGACGGATATCGGGTCACTATTCTATTTTCTATGTCTGTCCATAATAATGAATCGGGATTGATATGTTCAGTCGGGTCGGCTATATGTATTGCTAAGTATAATTTGTCATCTTCGGTATATATACTAAATGCATCGTCTGCATCTTCACAACCATCTGGATCAATACTATATATTGTATGGTTTGTCATATCTACACGATCTTGTACATTATACCTATGGGGTATTTCGTTATTTTCCAATAATGTTGTATCTAATACACTGTTACGTCTTTTACCATATAAAGGTTCAATTGTTTGCTGATAATAATCCATTGTATATTATTATCAACAGTTATCTAAATACTTTTATAAAAATTTGAGGTTTTTATATTTATCACTTATAGAAGGTTTTTTAAGTGCTTGGGTATTTTTTTATGTTTTTTATAAAGTGCTAATATATCTGTATTACGACTTGCAATTAATTCATTAACAATATTACTATCTACAATTATTTTTGGATGTTTCAATAAATATTCTATGGTATCTTTGAAATATTGACTATGATATCGGTTATAAGATAATACCGATAAAATAGGTTCTCCTAATTGATTTTTCACATTTACATCAAACTTCTTATTATGAACAATCTTATTAACTTGTTCAATAAAATAATCTCTTCTTTTGTCGCTGGCGGTACCAATAAAAGTATATCGAAACACTTCAAGGCTATCAAATGGTATTATTTTTTTGCATGTGTCTTTAATATTACTACGGCAAATAGGGCATAGAGGACCAGTAATCAAATCTTCTTTACTTTTACACCATCCTATTAAACATTTTTTATGGAAATTATGTTTGCATTTTGTTTTTACATTATCAGTTATAATTCTGTCTAAACATATAGAGCAAGTATTGTCCATTACACTTTCACAATTCCCTGTCTTTTTATTCTTACGGGTTCCATTCTTACACCTTGTTCTTTTTTTAGTATTTGAATTGTTCATATATAATAATGAATTATTATATTTCGTTTGGTTAAACCTTTCATTATAGAATATACGTAGACATTATTGTTTATGTTAACAGTTTCCAATCTACTGGAAAATCACTACGAATATCTGCACAATGAACTTTACATTGGAGAACCTTATTATCTATTTCACAAGGTTTCAATAAATTTGGATATAAATTGTATTCTTTACTTATATGGGGTGTTGAACTAAAATCACATTCATATTTATCACATATATTTCTGTATAATTCCCATTTATCACATTTTCCATAATATCCCCAAGCGCATAATTTATTTGTATCGTGTTCATAATACGATGAAGGAAAATATTCAGGTTTACCAATTATTTCAACTTCAACAGTATCACCCAAATTATGTACAATATCTCTATACAAATTAAATGCATTGTCTTTGTTCATAAAACAAGCTATAGTTATATGTCCAATATGCTCAGTTTTTAATTCAGTATTGTTGTATACTAACCAAACACCATAACCATATCCCATTTTTAATATTATGACATTTTTATTACAAATAATGTAAAAAATTGACAATATATATGCAGACAATAGTAACATAAAAATTATTAATTAAAACTTTAAAATGAATTCACCGTATTATCAATATTCTACGAATGAAAATTCAAGAATATTTATGAGTAGATATGGTAAGAATCTGGATTATGATGATTATGATGATTATGATGATTGTTGTGAAGAGTGTCAAGTAAATACTTCATTATATAATTGCAATAAATGTGCAAGAAGTATATGTGATGCTGCAGAATGTTGTGTTACATTTCCTCACTATTATAATACTACGTATTTTATATGCAATGGTTGTTTTGATGAAATATCATTAAAATTAACTTTACAGATTGATCTGGGTAAGTTAGAATTATTAAAAGAAAAAATACGTACAGGAACAACTTGTAATTCAGTTTGTTCTTCAAGGGCAAATAGTAGAAGTAGTTGTAGTACTAACTTAGTTAGTATTAGTAGTATAAGTGATGAATCAACAATATCAAATAATGTTAGACGTAATAGTATAACAAGTAGTGATAGCGATGAATTTGTAACATTTGCAAAAAAAATATTACCTATAGATTAAATATTAAATATAAAAAATATAAAAGTTTACTAATAGTAACGTTATGTTAGTAAACTTTTTTTTAGTAAATCCACTACAATATAAACAAATAGAAAAACACCAACAAGCTGGATTATTGTTAATTTCGTTATATACGATTTACAATATATTGTATGTATCCAATCTTACTGGATTAAGTGGTATCATGTTTTTTTATTTATTCGTTGAAACATTTTTTTTACCATTCTATAAATTAGATATTATTTTTCATCATATTATATCTATGCTGTTTGTTGCTTATCCAAAATTATATTCCATTTTACTTGATGACATATATAATCATACTATTACCTTTTTAAAAGTTGAAATAAGCAGCATTTTCTTATGTAGCAGTTATTTCCTTAAAGAACAAAAGAAGATATCCAATAATAAATGTATCTCATATTCTCTACATATAAGTAATGCATTATTTATTGTGTCTTTTTTTAAATATCGTTGTTATGAATTTATTTATCGTCTTGGATTAAATCCAGATTTTTATCAGGATATTATTGTAAATGACAGCGCAACAAGTACAATATATGTATATTTTACTATGTCTTCCTTTATGATATTAAATTGTTATTGGGTTTTTAAAATAATACGTGTTGTATTTAAAAAATAAAATATCATTAATATATACTATGCCAGGTGTTCTTGTAGGTATTTTTTTTGGCTCAATATTATTATGGTTTGTATCTGAAAATAGTTCTGTATAATAATTCATTAGATAATATTAATACATTTCTCTATCTCTATCTCTTTCTCTATCTCTATTATGTTGTTTTTCTCTATATGATACACCAGGTGATATAGGTGCTTGTATTGATGACCTTGACCTCATTTCGTCTTTTATTTCCTTTATTTCTTTTGTAGATTTATCCTTATTTCCTTCATCATCATTGTTTGCAGTTTCTATTTCAAATTCAGTCATTTTTAATTTTTTATATAATGATTCTAATCTGGTTAAAAATGTTTTTAAATGCATTGAATGATTATTTTCTCCAGTACTATCTTTGTCTTCATCTTTATGTTTATATAAACTACCAGATAATTCAATAAATAACCAGATTTCTTGATTAATCTTTGTTTTGTAACAATTAAACAAAAAATACTTTTTATCCCATTTAAAAAAACTAATATAGGAAGTAGTTAAACTAACTAACAATTGAGATAGCCAAACTGACCAAAATATTGTATAATAGTGAACATTATCTTTATTACTATTTATAGATAATAAAGCTGGATTTACGATTGAACAGGCTATAATAAATATTTGTGT